>JADMIO011101854.1_pt1 | contig 139735 bp, 124 predicted proteins | sample 8958161 | NCBI WGS metagenome assembly JADMIO01 (sample SAMN16585339, study PRJNA669376) | soil metagenome | isolation source: Crop rotation soil | place: USA: Cullars Rotation, Alabama | collected 2011
CGCGACAACTTGTCCACGTGGAATTCTAAGCTTAGGATCCCAATGTGCTGGAAAGGCGCCGACGTCATCCAGGTCCTCGCGGATCACGGCGCGAAGCTCGACATTCGCGACTACGGCAACACCGACAACCGCGGCGGCAAGCTCGCCGTCCACACATGGCAGGCGGTTGATTACGCCGACGGCCTCGTCCGTGTGGGGGTGCAGTCGGCGATTGCGCACCCGGAAGCCGGCGCGCTGCTGCGCAAGCTGATGACCGAGAAGGGCCTCGAGGCGCCGCCGATGGGCCGGACGCTCGAGTCGATCTGTATTACCGAGGCCTGCGAATAAAGAACGTTCACGCTTCCGAGTTCTCGGTTCTCAGTTCGTGTTCAAGTTCGGAGTTCCGTAGAGGCCGACCCTTTGGGTCGGCCTTTCTTATTTGTCGAGCGCGTGCAGGATCGCCAGCAGGGTAAACCCCAGCGGCACGGACGAGAGGCCCAGCATCACCCACCAGCTTCGGCGGTGCGCGAAGTTCATCGTCCATCCGCTCTGCCGAATCCCGCCCCAGCCCCGCGGCCGCTTCGGAACCAGCCACCGGATGTCAGCGTCGCTGCGATAAAAGATCCCCATGGCCCAGTTTCCGGCATTCTCCCACTCGCGCTGGTTGATTGCGTCCTGGGTCTCCATGGCGCCGCTGTTATTATCCTTTCGCCACTTTGAGGCATGCACGTGAAACTTGCGCTGGTGCTCGTCGCGCTCGCGGTCCTGCCCGTTGCGGCGCAGGGCGATGCCGTGGACGTCCGCTTCCGCGCCATTCCCGATGCTCGTAACGTCGGTGAGTACGTCAAACGGCTCAGCGCGCGTCCACATCATCTCGGCTCGCCGTACGACAAGCAGAACGCCGACTGGATCCTGGCGAAGTTCCGCGAGTGGGGATGGGACGCGCAGATCGAGCGCTACGACGTCCTGTTTCCGACGCCGAAGGAGCGGACGCTCGAGCTGCTCGGTCCAACGAGATTCAAGGCGTCGCTCGAAGAGCCGGAGCTGCCGGTCGATCCGACGTCTGGCCAGAAGTCGGAGCAGCTGCCGCCGTACAACGCCTATTCGATCGACGGCGACGTCACCGGACCGCTCGTCTACGTGAACTACGGGCGGCCCGAGGATTACGACGAGCTCGAGCGCCGCGGGGTCCCGGTCAAGGGTGCAATCGTCATCGCCCGCTACGCGCAGACCTGGCGCGGCATCAAGCCAAAGGTTGCTGCGGAGCACGGCGCCATCGGCTGCCTGATCTACTCCGACCCGCGTGACGATGGCTATTTCGTGGACCAGGCATTTCCGGCCGGCCCCTCGCGCAGCAAGGACAGCGTGCAGCGGGGCAGCGTGATGGACATGCCGCTGTATCCCGGCGATCCACAGACACCGGGCTACGCCTCGACGGCCGATGCGAAGCGGCTGGCGATCGCCGACGTGAAGACGCTGACGAAGATTCCGGTCCTGCCGATTTCGTGGGGCGATGCGCAGCCGCTGCTCGCGGCGCTGACCGGTCCGCTGGCGCCAACCGACTGGCGCGGCGCGCTGCCGCTGACGTACCGCCTCGGGCCCGGCTCCGCGCGCGTCCACCTGAAGGTGGCGTTCAACTGGGATCGGGTGCCGGTCTACAACGTGATCGCAAAGCTGGCAGGGTCGACGTATTCCGGCGAGTGGATCATCCGCGGCAATCATCACGACGCGTGGGTCAACGGCGCGCAGGATCCGTCGAGCGGCATGGCGTCGGAGCTGGAAGAAGCGCGCGCGCTCGGCGAGCTGGTGAAGCAGGGATGGCGGCCGAAGCGGACGATCGTCTACGCGGCGTGGGACGGTGAAGAGCAGGGTCTGCTGGGATCAACCGAATGGGTGGAGCATCACGCGGCCGAGTTGCGCGACAAGGCCGTTGCCTACATCAACACCGACGGCAACAGCCGCGGCTTCCTCGGGATGAGCGGGTCGCACGTGCTCGAGCAGTTCATCAATCGCGTCGCCCGCGACGTCGAGGATCCGGAGACGCGGCTGCCGGTGTGGAAGCGTGCGCAGGCACGAGCGATCGCGACCGGCGCGCCCGCGGCCCGGACCGAAGCGCGCAGCCGAGCCGACCTGCGCATCGCCGCGCTCGGGTCGGGATCCGACTACTCGGCCTTCCTGCAGCACGCGGGCATCGCCAGCCTCAACCTGGGCTTTGGCGGGCAGAGCCAATCCGACGGTGTTTATCACTCGATCTACGACGACTTCTATTACTACTCGACCTTCATCGATCCCGACTTCGCCTACGGGCGCGCGCTGGCGCAGACGGTCGGCACGGCGGTCATCCGTCTGGCCGACGCGGAGCTGCTGCCGTTCGAGTTTGGCAATCTCGCTGACACGGTGCAGTCGTACGTGCGCGAGCTGCAGGCCCTGCTGCGAACGCAGCAGGACGATGTGCGTGAGCGGAACCGGCAGATCGAAGAAGGCATTTTTTCGGCGATGAACAATCCGGGCCGCCCGATCAAGCCGCCCCTCGTTGAAGCGATCGCACCCGCGCTCAACTTCGCGCCGCTGGAGAATGCTGCGGTGTCCCTGACAGCGGCGGCCGATCGCTACCGGAGAGCCGTTGACGGCTCGCGCGGCCGGCTGACGGCAGATTTGACAAAACGCGTAAACGCAAAGCTGATTGCAGGTGAACGGCGGCTGACCGATGCGTCAGGGCTGCCCGGGCGCGAGTGGTATCGCCATCTTCTGTATGCGCCGGGTTTCTACACCGGCTACGCGGTAAAGACGATCCCGGGTGTTCGCGAAGGCATAGAACAGAAGCAGTATGTGGAGGCCGAGGCCGAGATCGTCAGGGCCGCTGGCGCAGTTCAGCGCGAGGTCGACCTGCTGAACGATGCCGCCACGGATCTCGAATCGCTGAAAGCCACGCCGTAGTGTCCGCCTTCAGGCGGACCTGCGAGGAATCTGCCACGAAGACGCAAAGCGTTTAGCGACAAAGGACACAAAGAGCACTAAGAAGAAGATTTCTTTTTCTTTGTGATCGTCGTGTTCTTTGTGGCTGACCTCTTCGTGCTTTTAGTGGCACCGCGCGTTGGGCCCTTTGCAACCGCGTTCTGCCACGCGAGGGTGAGGGCCTCGCCGAGCGTCTCCTCGTCGGCGGCGCGAAGCCGGACGAGCGTGCAGCCCTGCTCGCCCCATTTGCCCTTGACCGCCAGGAAGGCTTCGGCGTGGTCCCGTATCTGCGCGCGCTGCTGCTCGGGGGTCAGCACCAGCATGCCGTGCGAGCTATCCGGATAACCGAGCGACGCAAAGACCCGATTGCCGACCCGGAAGTCCGAGTGGCCGTGATGTGATCCTGCAACCGCGCCCTCGAGCGCTGACGCGATGCGTCGAAATCCAGCCGCCGTCATCGCACCTCTCGCACCTATTCGCGGACTGCGATCGGCTCGTCTTCGGGCTCGAGGTTCGCCATCTCCGCCTGGAGCATCTGCTCGCCGGCGGCCCCGGAAACCCCTTTCGCGAAACTGACCGACGGCAGGAACATCGTCGCCAGAAGTGCGGCAGCCGAGACGATGGCGCCGCCAACGAACACCCGGTGAAGCGCTGCGGCGAACTGCTCGCGGACCGCTGGTGACAGCGCCACGCCGTTGGCCGCGAGCGCATCGGCGCCGCCCGGCAAAGCGACCCCGCTCAGGCCGCGTGACAGGACCGCACCCATCGCGGCGACGCCGATGGCGGCGCCGACGCTGCGCGAGAACTGGTTGAGTGCCGTCGCGATTCCCAGCTTCGATCGATCGACGCCGTGCTGGACCGCCAGCAACAGCGACAGCATCTGCGTCCCCATGCCCGCGCCGATCACCATGCAGCTCGCCATCAGGATCCATCGCGGAGAGGTGCTGTGGACGAGCGTCAGGCCGAGGAAGCCGATGGTCATCAGCACGCTGCCGGTGATCGACACCGTGCGGTAGCCAAGGAGCACTGTGGCTCTGGCGCCGACGATCGACATCACGACCCAGCCGAGAAAGAGCGGCGTGATTGCCTGTCCCGCCTGCGTCGCCGTGCCACCACGGACCGCCTGCACGAACAGCGGAATGAACGCGATCGCGCTGAACAGCGCGACGCCGACCAGGAACACGACGCCGAGCGACCTGGCGATCACCGGGACGCTGAACAGATCCATTGGCAGGATCGGCTCGCTGGTGCGCAGTTCAGCCGCCACAAAGCCACCGAGCAGGACCGTCGTTGCCAGCACCCATACCCAGACGCCGCCTGGCGTTTCATCGCCGAGCGCGATCAGCAGCGAGCTGATGCCGGTAAAGAGCAGTCCGGCGCCCAGCCAGTCCACCTTCACGGACGAGATGCGGCGCGATGCGGGATACGCCGAGGCAATGACGGCGGCAGCCAGCAGTCCGAACGGCAGGTTGAGAAAGAAGACCCAGCGCCAGTTCAGATAGTCCGTCACGTAGCCGCCGACGAGCGGACCGGCGATCGACGCGAGGCCCCAGACGCCGCTGAACAACGCCTGCGTTCGCGGCCGCTCCGTCAACGTGTATAGCTCGCCGACGATGGTCATGCTGAGAGGAACAATGCAGCCTGCGCCGAGTCCCTGCAGCGCGCGCCACACGATCAACTGGATCATCGATGTGGAGACGCCCGAGAGCAGCGAGCCGAGGAGAAAGATGGCGATGCCGGTCAGGTAGATGAGGCGGCGCCCGTACAGGTCCGAGAGCCGACCCCAGATCGGGACACACGCCGTGGACGTCAGGAGATAGGCTGAGAATACCCAGCTGTAGTGCGCCAGGCCGCCGAGCGTGGAAATGACCGTCGGCATCGCTGTGCTGACGACGGTGGCCTCGAGTGCCGCCAGCATCATGCCCAGCAGCAGACCAGCGGTGATCCACCGCCGCCGCTTCAGGCTGATCAGCAGGGCTCCCGACGCGTCACGCATCCAATCAGGGTACCACGCGGAAAGTTCGCAGTAAGATTCCTCGCCATGAGCACCGGCAAACTTCTGTTCGTGGCGGCGACGATTGCCTGCGTGTGCGGCGCGCGTGCCGAAGCGGCAACCTGCGAGAGCCTGTCATCGCTCTCGCTTCCACACACCACGGTGACGATGGCGGCGACGGTCGCGCCCGGGGCGTTTACGCAGCCAGGCCGCGGCGGCCGCGCGGGAGCTGCCAACCCGTTCGCAGCGCTGCCGGCGTTCTGCCGGGTCGCGCTTACCTTGAAGCCGACACCGCAGTCCGACATCAAGGCGGAGGTCTGGCTGCCGTCGGCGGGATGGAACGGCAAGTTGCAAATGGTGGGCAATGGCGCATGGGCCGGCTCGGTCAGTTATCCCGCGTTGGCAACGGCCCTTGCCGCCGGGTTTGCCGCCGCGTCAACCGACACCGGACATACAGGTGGGGCGGAAAACGCGACCGCGCACAAAGAGGTGCTCATCGACTTCGCGCACCGCGCGATTCATGAAACGACCGCTGCGGCGAAGAAGGTGATCGCTGGCCTCTATGGTTCAGCGCCGAAGCTTTCCTATTTCAACGGCTGCTCGACCGGTGGACGTCAGGCGCTGGTGGCAGCGCAGAGATATCCCGACGACTTCGATGGAATCATTGCCGGCGACGCGGCGATGCATGGGCTGACGCTCGCGGCCGGTCAAATCTGGTTTTCCCAGGCGATGACCAGTAACCCGGCCAGCACGATTCCACGCGAAAAACTCGCGCTCCTGCACAAGGCCGTTCTCGCCGCCTGCGACTCGAATGATGGTGCGGTTGACGGCGTGCTCGAGAATCCCGGGGCGTGTCGCTTCGATCCGAAGGTGGTGGCCTGCGCCGCGGGAAGCGATGGCGCCGGCTGCCTGACGTCTGCGCAGGTCGAAGCGGCGCAGAAGATCTACGCTGGTGCAAAGAACAGCCGCACGGGCGCGCCCATTTTCCCGGGCCTCGAAGTCGGCTCCGAGAGTGGCTGGTCACCCAACCCGGTTGGCTATGCCGCCGATCTGCTCAAGTACGTGGTGTTCAAGGATCCCGGATGGAATCCGAACGCGTTGAGCTTCGAGGGCATTGACGCGCTGCTGGCGCGGGACGACAGCACGGTGCTCGACGCTGTGAACCCGAACCTGGGTCCGTACTTCAAGAGCGGCGGGAAGCTGCTCATGTATCACGGCTGGAGCGACCCTGGAATACCGGCGCGCGCGTCCACCAGCTATTACGATGCCGTTCGCTCCAAAACCGGGCGCGCCGCGAACGACGCACTGCGCCTGTTCATGGTGCCGGGCATGGGCCACTGCGGAGGCGGTGACGGCGTGACCTCATTCGACTTCGTCAGCGAGCTCGATCGTTGGGTAACGACGGGGAAAGCACCTGTGGCGATTCCCGCGTCCCGGGTGCAGCAAGGAAAAATCGATCGCACGCGGCCGCTGTGCGCATATCCGCAGTATGCCGCGTACCAAGGGCAGGGCAGCCTGAGCGACGCCGCGAACTTCGAGTGCCGGGCGCCGGCGAAATAACCGGCGCGCGTCACTACTGCTTCGTGAGCGCCACGTTCAGCGTTCGAGTCTGTCCAGTGGCGAACGGAATGTCGGTCAGGTAGCTCCGATACCCGTCCTTGCGGATTTCAATGTGGTGGGTACCGGCGCCGAGCTGCACGACGAGCGGGCCGTTATCCGCCGAGCCGCGCCACGTCTCGCCGTCGATCAGCACTTCGGCATCCGCCGGCTGCACACGCAGTGACAGCGAGCCGAAGCCCTCGGCTGTGCCGCCAGGCCCTGCACCGCGCCCGGGTCCCGCCGCTTCACCACGCCCACGGCCAGCGCCTTCACCCCGCGCGCCTCTCCCAGCGCCGCGCGCGCCATCGTCATAACGTGGGGGTGGAGGAGCGCCACGCCCCCCATCCGGCCTTGGCGGCGCTGCTTCACCCGGGCCCAGCGGCTCCATGGCGTGCTTGATGTTGAACGACTTCCCGGGTTGCAGATAAAAGCGCTGCGCGAACGAACGGTAGCCGGATAGATAGAGCACGATCTCGTGCTCGCCGGCCTCGATGTTCAACCGCTGGAAGACGCCGTCGAAGTCATCGACCGTTCCCGCGTAATAGCCGTCAACAAATACTTCCGACTCGCGCGGCGACACCTGCAGACGCACGGAGCCCCCTGAGTCGTACCGGCGCGGACCGTAGATCGGGACCTGGTAATAGGCCGGCCCATAACCGTAGCCGTAGTAGCCCCCGTAACCGTAGTAGCCGAGCGCCCATGGGTCGTACCAGAGCGACGCTCGATACAACGTCGGATAGTAATAGCCGCCAATGAATACAGTTGGTTGCGACACGACCACCTGCCGGGAAGGTATCGGCCGCGGCCGCGCCACACGCGCCTGCGCATCTGCTGAAACTGAAGAGAGGGAGAGAGAAGCGATTAGAAAGGCTGCAAAAAAAGCGGCTCGCACGGCTGACCTCCGGGTCAAATCCTTGGCAGCAGCTGAAGCAATGACAAGGCCAGGTGAAAGCTGCTACTTGTAACTTACTTTTTACTTTTCACTTCTTCCTTGTCCACTTCTTTGCTGTCCTCCGCGGAAGGCAGCCTGACCTCGAATACAGCCCCGTTCTCGTTGCGGGCCGTCACGGTTCCGCCGTGCCGCTCGATGATGGCTTTCACGATCGACAGGCCGAGACCGCTCCCACCGGCAGCTTTGCGCGCCGCGTCGGCTTTGTAGAAGCGGTCGAAGATGTGCGGCAGGTGCTCGGACGGGATGCCGGCGCCGTTGTCGTGCACGGTCACCAGGACTTTGTCGCCGTCGCGCTCGGCCGTCATCCGGATCTGACCGCCGTCTGGCGTGTGGCGGAGTGCATTGGCCGCCAGGTTCTGGAACGCCTGCTCGAGACGGTCGGCGTCGCCGATGGTGAAGCGCGCTTCGGCATCGACCCCCGTCGTCAGCGTGACGTCGCGCTCCATCATTTCACGCTCGTGCCGCTCGGCGACGCGGTTGAACAGCTGCTCGATGTCAGCACGGTCGTGCCGCAGCGTCATGCCGCGGCCTTCGAGCCTCGCCAGGTCGAGCAGGTCGCCGATGATCTGCTCGAGCCGGTGCGTCTCGTCCGTGACGATCCCCATGTATCGCTGGCGCGTCTGCGCATCCAGCCGGAGTTCCGGCATCGTCAGTGTTTCGATGTAGCCGCGCATGGCTGTCAGCGGCGTCATCAGCTCGTGAGACACATCCGCCATCAGTTGCCGGCGTGTTCGATCCGACGCCTCCAGGGCGCGGGCGCGTGTGGCGAGTTCGTCGGCCATCTGGTTGAAGGAGCGAGCAAGCGCCGCAACTTCATCGTGGCCATGATCGGGTGCTCGTGCCGAGAGGTCGCCCGATCCCAGTCGCTCCGTTGCCGATTGCACGTCCTTCAGTCGACGGCGGACCGGACTGAACACGAATAACGCGATCAGGCCGGTGCCCACGCCGAGCACACCGACGCCGATGATGGCCATCGACGGACCCATCTGGCGAACGATCCGCCAGAACGGACGGTCGCCGGCCCAGATCACCACGCGGCCAGCCTGCTCATCGTTGACGAAGAGTGGTGCGGTCTCGCCGAGCGGGCTGCCGCCAGGACCGGGACCGCCGCGGAAGGGGCGAGGCGGCGGGAACCCCTGTTCAAAGCGCTCGGGCTCCGGCCCGGCACCAGGGCCGCCGGGCCCTCCCGGACCGCCAAAGCCGCGGCCTCGTCGCCGGCCGCCGCCGCCACGGCCCGCAAGCAGGTTCGCGTTCTCGGCGCGAAGCTCCGCGACGATGTCCGCCGGGACGTCGTCGTGATTGGAGACGACGCGCCCATCGCGAAGAGCGATGAGGAACGTCTGCGCGACGTCCTTGTACTGCGTGCGCAGATAGGCTTCGAGGTTGAGGCCGGGATCGCGAGTCATCGCGGCCCCCACGTCCTGCGAGACCAGCATCGCCAACTGTCGTGGCGATCGCGCGGGCATCGCTCCGGCCAGGCGCTGGGAGACCCAGAGGAACAACGCGCCTTCTGCTGCGAGCATCAGTGCCACGAACGCAAACAACCCGAGCGCGATCCGCCAGTACAGACTCTGGCGCCGGGGCATTCCGAGAACCGTCGCCGAAGGTTCAGGCGACATCAGCGGCCTTATAGCCCGTTCCCCACACCGTCAGGATGACTTCAGGATCACCGGGCTCTGCCTCGATTTTCTTGCGCACCCGCTTGACGAGCGTGTCGACGCTTCGCACCGTGACGAAGGTCTCGTCATCCCAGACGCGGCTCAGCAGCGCTTCGCGACTGAAGACGATGCCCGGGCTTGCGAGCAGAACGGACAGCAGCTGGAACTCGTTGGCGGTGAGCTCGACATCGCGTGTGCCGACGCGGACGCGTCGGCGAGCGGGATCGATCTCGATGTGGCGATAGACAATCGGACCAGTCGGGGCTGCGTCCGCCGCATCACGCGTGGCGCCGCGGCGAAGCAGCGCACGGACGCGGGCCATCAGCTCGCGGACCCCGAACGGCTTGGCCAGATAGTCGTCGGCGCCGGAGTCCAGTCCCAGCACCTTGTCGTTCTCTTCCCGGCGCGCCGTCAGCATGAGGATCGGGGTCGCCTGATTTGGCGAATCCTTTCGAATCGCGCGACAGACGGTGACGCCATCGAGGCCCGGGAGCATCAGATCGAGGATGACCAGGTCGAAGCGGCGCTGCCGCGCCATCTCCAGCGCGGTCCGCCCGTCTCCCGCTTCGATGGGCACCGCATGCTCCAGCCGGAGGTGGAGCGCCACCAGTTCGCGGATGTTGGTTTCGTCTTCGACGACGAGGACGTGAGGTCCAGTGGATGTGTTCATCTGCAGGGCTTGGAGAGAATTTACCGTTGTCTGGCGCCTTCGGGGCGGATGCCACATTTTCTTCATAGTTCACCGGCTGAGCCGTGCACTGGCCCCGCATTTGAGTACCTGTGCCGCGCGGCGCCCTGCCGCGACTGACGATGGTCGAACGGACCACCTTGCCCCGGCGCCACGTGCGTATCGCTGCTATCGGCGATCTTCATGTCTCGAAGTCGTCGCATGGCGCGTTTCACACGCTGTTCACCCAAATCGGCCAGACCGCCGATGTTCTCCTCCTGTGCGGAGACTTTACCGACTACGGCCTGCCCGAGGAGGCCCGTATGCTGGCGCGCGAGCTGACGACGTCGGTGAATATCCCGGTCGTTGCCGTGCTGGGGAATCACGACTACGAGAGCGGCAAGCAGGACGAGATACGCCAGATTCTCGGCGACGCCGGCGTCACAGTCCTGGACGGCGAGGCGACGGAGATCCATGGCGTGGGATTCGCGGGCGTCAAGGGCTTCGCCGGCGGTTTCGGCCGCGGCGCGCTCGGCCCGTGGGGCGAACGCGCGATCAAGGTATTCGTTCAGGAGGCGGTTGACGAGGCTCTGAAGCTGGAAGCCGCGCTCGCCCGGCTGCGGACCAAGCGACGAGTCGCCGTCATGCACTATTCGCCGGTGCGCTCGACAGTCGAAGGCGAACCGCCGGAGATCTTCCCGTACCTGGGGTCGAGTCGCCTCGAGGAGCCCATCAATCGATACCGCGTCAGTGCCGTGTTTCATGGGCATGCGCATCGCGGAACTCCGGAAGGCCGGACGTCCACCGGCGTGCCGGTCTACAACGTTGCGATGCCGCTGATGGCGCGGCTCAATCCCGATCGTCCGCCGTACCTGGTGGTTGAACTGCCGCTGGAGGACGAGGCGCCCGGCGCGCCGGACACACCGCTCCGACAGCCGGTGGTGAAGACGGCGTGAAACTTGCCCTCGAAAACGACACGAGGTGATCTGTGATTGATGCCGGCACTCCGCTGCTGACGACGCCCGAAAAGGCGGAGCTGTACCGTACGGCGCTCGACATGTTGAACCGCAGCGGCGTGCCGTACATGGTGGGCGGAACGTACGCGTTTCAGTACTACGCGGGCATTCAACGCAACACCAAGGACTTCGATATCTTCGTTCGGGCGTGCGACGTCCAGCGTGTGCTGGATGTGCTCGAACGCGCCGGCTTCAAGACTGAGATCACCTTTACGCACTGGCTCGCCAAGGCGCATCACGCGGACAAGTTCATCGACGTGATCTTCAGCTCCGGCAACGCCGTTGCCGAAGTCGACGACGAGTGGTTTGCGCACGCCGTCGACGAGGAGGTGCTTGGCGCGCCCGTCAAGTTGTGCCCGGCGGAGGAAATGATCTGGTCGAAGGCGTTCATCATGGAGCGTGAACGTCACGATGGCGCCGACGTCGCCCATTTGTTCCGCCACTGCAGTGGTTTGCTGAACTGGGAACGGCTCGTTCGCCGGTTTGGATCGAACTGGCGCGTGCTGCTCAGTCATCTGATCCTGTTCGGATTCATCTATCCCGGCGAGCGATCGTTGATCCCGCCTGTCGTCATCAGGGACTTGCTGAACCGGCTGCACGCCGAACTCGACGTGCCGACGCGCGACAGCAAGGTGTGCCAGGGCACGCTGCTGTCGAGAGCGCAATACCTGGTGGATGTCGATGAATGGGGCTACGAGGATGCGCGCGTGCGGCCGCGCGGCGCCATGACGGAGGACCAGGTCCAGGAGTGGACTGCGGCGATCGACAAGTAGCCTACTGCTCGGGCGTCATTCCAGTCACCACCAGCTCGTTCATCGCCGTCCCCAGGACATCGCTCTTCGACTTGACCTGTGCGCGCAGCACATACTCGCCGGCTGGCAGCCCTCTGAACTCGACCACGTGCAGCCGCTTTTCGTTCTCGCCGTCGAGTTCGATCGTTGACGACCGGTAGTAATCGTCACTATCGGCTTCAACGACCAGTGAGCGGTTGCTGGCGCCAGGTTCGACCGCGATTGTCACCGGTACGGTCGCCGGCGCGGCAAAGAAGTGGCCGCGAACTCTTATTTCAACGACTTGTTTGGCAGTGGTTGGAATGGTGACGAGTGAAGCGATGACCAGTGGAACGGCGGCAAGAAGCGTAATGCGCACAGGCGTAACTCCTGCCGCTGCCCCTATGCAAGAGAAGGCCCAGGGGCCAAGGCCTATGGCCTAAGAAGGCCCAAGCCCTGGTCACTCTTGGGCCCTGGGCCTTAAGCCTTGGGCCTTCGTGATCGCTATTGCTGACGTTCGAGAATCCAGCAGACAGGACCGATCACCTTCTCGAAGAGCGGCCGCGCCCTCCACGAGGCGAGCGTCACCTCATCGCTGGCGGCCAGGTCAGCCTCGAAGTCGTGACGGAAGCGCGCGGTCACGCCTTTCTCGCGAAAGGCAATGTTCACTTCGTCATTGTGTTCGAACGATCGATTGTCGATGTTGGTTGTGCCGATCATGGCCCACACACCGTCCACCATCACCGTCTTGACGTGCGTCATTGACGGCCGGTATTCGAAGATGCGAACACCCGATGCGAGCAGCTCCCGATACATGCGGCGGCTCGCCAGGCGCACCCATCGCTGATCGGTGTACTGCCCGGGCACCACCACGCGGACCTGTGCGCCGCGCTGCGCGGCACGCATCAGCGCGCGCCGGAATGCCCTGTCAGGCAGAAAGTAGGGGGTACTGATGTCGATCGAGGATACGGCCCCTTCAATCAGCATCTGAAATACCACGCGGGATGCCGTGGCGCGATCGGACGGTGAGCTCTTCACCAGCATCGCGCCAGCGGGACCGGCAGGCTCGATCGCTGGCCAGTGGCGCGGCCCCGTCAGGATCTCGCCGCATGCCTCGAGCCAGTTCTCGGCGAACGTGCCCTGCATCGCCGCAGCGACCGGTCCTTCGATGCGCGCCATCGTGTCGCGCCAGGTCGGGCCGTGGACCGGCTTGTACCACCAGTCAGCGACGCCGGCGCCGCCCGTGAATGCGATCCGTCCATCCACCACGAGCAGTTCGCGGTGTGTTCTGTTGTTGAGGCGATGCAGGCGGTACCACGTCACCGGCTGGTAGAAAGCCACCCGGCAGCCGTGCGCTGCCAGCGTCCTGGCCGCGCTGTTCCGCAGATAGGAGCTGCCGATGGCGTCGAGCACCACGCGGATTTCAACGCCCTCTCGAGCGCGGGCGATCATCGCCTCGACGAGCATGTCGGCGGCCTCGCCGGGCTGAAAGATATACGCCTCGAGATTCACCGACATGTTCGCGGACAGGATGGCGTCGCGCATCGCCGGATAGAACTGTGCGCCGTTCGTGAAGATGTCGACGCGGTTGTGACGATGGATCGCGCCCTGACAGGCCGATTGCAGCACGTAGATGAACTCGTCGCTGTCGGGCCGCAGCGGCACGGTGACCTGGTAGTCGATTCGTGGGGTGAACAGAAGGACGAGGACGAACCAGACGATGAAGGCCAGACCGAGGAACTGCCACCAATCCATCGTTAGCTATCGACGAGTACGGCGATCGGGAAGTGTGCGAACAGGTCCGCCACCCGGATTGCGCTGCCGTCCTGAACGGCCACACAGTGATCGGTGACGACGTTATGCAGAGCACGAACGCGGTATCCCGGGAGCAGTTGCGTGTCGCCCCAGGCCCGGCCGATCGGCGGCGTATCGGGGTGGGGCGTGATCGTGGTGACCAGGCGCGGCACGCCGACGATCACGCGGCGGTCGCCCAGGCTGCGGGTAAACGCAAAAACGTGGTCACGCTGTGATCCCTGCACGTCAACGGGATTGTAGTCGCCGTTGGCGAAGATCTCCCAGTGCTGGCGCCGCGCTCGCAGCAGCATCGTAGTGGCGAACAGTTTGAGGCGGTCGTCGCAGGAGTCGAGCACCCGCGCGGCCACCTCCGCCCGCCCTGCACGGGCACACTCGTCGTCCAGTCCGGCGAGCAGGCAGCGGCGCCGATGAAAGTCCACCGGACGGCGATTGTCCGGATCGACGAGCGCGAAGTCCCACAGCTCTGACCCCTGATAGAAGTCGGGTGCGCCGGGCGCGCAGATCTTGAGCGCGAGCTGGGCGAGCGAGTTGTAGATGCCGTAGCGCGCGACATCGCGATGCAGCTGGCGGAAGCTGGTGCGAAACACGTCGTTGTCGGGCGACAGCACTGTCTCGACGAACCGCAGCATCGCCTGCTCGTGCGCCACGCTCGGGTTCAGCCAGCTCGTAAAGACCTTCGCTTCGCGCATCGCCTTGAGCATGTACGCGCCGATGCGCTCGCCGTAATCCGCCTCCTGGTCGCGCGACATCTCCGTCAACGGCCACGTGCCGATGAGCGTCTGGTAGAGGAGGTACTCCTCGTTCCGGCTCGGGTACGACTGGCGGTTGATGATCGAACGGCCGCGCCGGTTGACCCGTGCCCACTGGCTGGTGGCCTGCTTCCACGCGCCCGGCAGCTCCGACAGCACGTTGAGGCGCGCCCGTACGTCCTCGCTGCGCTTGGTGTCGTGCGTGGACGTCGCCGACAGCGCATGCGGCCAGCGCTCGGATCGCCGTTTCAGCCAGCGGTGAAGCGAGTCCGGGGTGGTGCCGAACACATCAGGTTCGCCGCCGACTTCGTTGAGGGAGACGAGCCGGTTATAGAGGTAGAGCGCGGTGTCCTCAATGCCCTTGGCGGTAACCGGGCTGGTCACCTGCTGGAACTTCCCCACGAACTGCATGTGCTCGTCGCGTGCCTCGTCGCTGACGAAACCAGCCCCTTTGAGCAGCAGGTCGCGGACGAAGTCGTAGACGGCCGCCGGCCGGTTCGGATTGCGGTGTTTGGCGAGGCGCACGGCATGCTCGATCGCGCGGTGGTCCTGGACGCTGACCTCATCACGATCGTTGACATACGTGCGATAGACGGGGAAGCACGCGATGATTTCGCGCATCGCCTGCGTCAGGGCGTTGAGCGTGAAGTCGCGGTAGTGGCGGCTCCGCTCCGAGAACAGGTTGAGCCGGTGGCCAAGCACGTTCAGCTCACCGGCCATGCTGACGCGCAGGACGAGCTGCTTGCCGCGATAGGCAAGCTCGTCGAACGGCACCTTGAGGCGCACGAACCGCTCGTACACGTTGTTCAGGGCGCGTTCGTTGCGATCGTCGAGGAACAGACCGTTGAGGCGGACCAGAAAGTCGTAACCCGTCGTGCCCTCGACGGGCCAATCCGGCAGCTGCTCGTCGCGCGTGAGCACCTTTTCGACCACCAGGTAGAACGGCCGCGCCGCCGCCGGCGACGCGGCACGCAGCGCTTCGGCCCGGTCGCGCAGCCGCCGGAGGTAGTCGGCTGGATCGAACAGGCCATCGACGTGGTCGATCCGCATGCCGTCGAGATGGCCCCGCTTGATCAGATCAAATGGGAAGGCATGCACCAGTTCGAACACCGACGGATCCTCGACGCGGATGGCCGCCAGCTCGTTGATGTCGAAGAACCGCCGGTAGTTGATCTCCTCGCCAGCCACGCGCCAGTAGGCCAGGCGATACGCCTGTTCGCCGAGCAGGCCGTCGAGCGCATCGAAGCTCTCGTCGCAGCCGCGGGTACCGTTCAGCGAGCGGACGGCATCGGTCACGTGCGTCAGCACCCGCGGAGAGGCCGTCGTCAGAGCGGCCAGTCGCCGCTTGATGACCTCTTTCTCGCGGTCGCGCTCGGCGATCTGTTCCGGACCCATGTCCGGTCCGCCGGGCAGGTGGCGGATGGCGGTCAGGATGCTCAGAAATTCGGTGGCCTCCTCCGAGTCGTCGCCGAGCTCCTCGAGCAGTCGATTCCGGTCGATGCCGAGAATCCGGTCGTAGGTGCCGGGCGCGATCGGGAACAGTCGATCGAAATACCGGACGCGGAATGCACCGTGTTCGTATTCGAGCTGAATTTCCTGACGCTCGAGCACGGCTCCGTACGCGTCGCCAAGCACCGGCAGCAGCACCTTGTCCGTCAGCTCGCGCTTCAGCGGGGCCCAGTTGATGTCGAAGACAGCCGCATAACGTGAATTCGCGCCGTTCTCGAGCACGTCCTGCCACCACGGGTTGGCCGAGCGTGCAATGCCCATGTGGTTGGGCACGATGTCGAGGATGTGGCCCATGCCGTGCGCGCGGAGCCGCGCGATCCAGCCGATGTAGTCCGTTTCATCTCCGAGCTCCGGATTGAGCCGTGTCGGATCGGCGACGTCGTATCCGTGCGAACTTCCCGGCACGGCCGCAAGGTAGCTCGACGCATAGCAGTGGGTGATGCCGAGCGTGTCGAGGTAGTCCACGATCGCCGCAGCATCGCGGAACGTGAAGCTCGCGTTGAATTGCAGGCGATACGTCGAGAGCGGAAGCGTGTCGGCGGACATCGCGGGCGGTATTGCTACCAAAGGCGATGCCATCGCGCCTCAGTCGCCTGCTGGAACGTCGCTTGCTCACACGACGGTGGAGTTTCCGATGCAAACTCGGCCGTAGCAGGTACGGACGGCGCACCGGACTGTGGACGCCGATGCAATCAGATACAGGACTGCCGCCCGAATTCTCACACTACATACCCGACATCCTCGAGCCGCATCTGGCGATGGTGGCGCGTGCCGCGCTTGCGCTGCCGTTCGCGGCGATCCTCGGGGCGGTCCTCGCGTTTCGCCCGCGCGCCCGCGGAACGCCGCCACGTTCCGCCGTCGTCATCCAGACGCAAATCGTCCTCGCCGTAGTCGGCGGCGTCGTGATGTTGATTGTCGGCGCCAGCCTCGCTCGCGCGTTCGGCATCGTCGGCGTCGCCAGCCTCATCCGCTACCGGTCCAAAGTCGATGACCCCAAAGACGCCAGCGTCATGCTTGGATGTCTCACCGTCGGGCTGGCTTCGGGGGTGGAGCTGTACGGACTCGCGGCGTTCTCAACGCTTTTCATCCTCGGCGTGCTGTGGATTGTCGAGTCGATGGAGCCGGAGCGGCTGAAGACGTTCGACCTGAAAGTCACCGCGGCAGACCCGACGGCGATCCGCCGTGAGCTGGAGCAGTTGCTCCGCAGAAGCAACGTCAAGTTCGAGCTCCGCACGGCCGGTCCCAAGGAGCTCGTGTACGAGGCGAATCTGCCGCTCAAGGTATCCACCGATCGGCTTTCCAACGCCATCCTCAGGCTCGAGCCATCCGGCGAGACTGAAGTGGTCTGGGAGGAGAAGAAGAAGAAGTAGCGTGCACGAGGCTGCCGCGGGCAGTTAAATGGGGTGATGACCCGGCATGTGCTGCTGGTCGATGACGATCTCGAGCTGCGGCTGGCCGTGGACCGGCGGCTCGAAGAGACGGGATGTGACGTCATTGTTGCCGGCAACGGCGAAGAGGCGATCCGTCTTCTGTCCGGGCCGCTTCGGATTGATCTGCTGCTGACCGAGCTTCGACTCCCCGACATCGATGGCCGCGAACTCGCGTGGGCCGTCTCGCAGAAGCGGCCGTTTGTTCGCATTGCCTATATGTGCCGCGAATCGCCGCCCGGGACGCTCGATCCGATCGAGGCACCGATCCTGATCAAGCCGTTCAGTGATGCTGCCCTGGCTGATGCGTTGATGCGGGCCGCGCCGCTGCGGCGCACTGCACGCTAGGGCGGGGCGTTTTACAGGCGACTCGCGCCGACGCCTTCGAGCAATCGCGTCAGCACCGCTGCGTTGGCATCGTGGAACTGGATACCGGCGCGGTATCTCGGGCCTTGCGCGGGAAGTTCGAACGTCGCCCAGGCGACCGCGGCGTTGAACCGCATGGCGTGCTCTCCCTGAAGCGACATGCGGACGCGCTGATTCGGCCGCAGCGATGTGGACGACACCACCTGAGCACCCACCAGAGAGATGTCGAGGACCTGGGCCGGATTACCATCGATCATCGCGTGCAGGTCCGCAATCCGGAACCGCGGCGCGCTGCGCGTAAAGACGATGCGCAGTTCCGCGGCCGCCAGCGCAGGGTCCGCTTTGATCCGGTTCATCAGCGCCACGCCAGACCGGCTCGTGGCGAATCCACGCTCAAGGGCGATGAGCTGCGGGCGCTCGCGAGTGATGACGTCCAGCGCCAGATGCGCGTCGGTGTCAGGGAATGCGTGCGCCCCCTCGAGCCCCCGTTGCTCCTGGAGACCTCCGAGATGATCCGCTGGCGCGATCAGGACCGTGGCTGACACGATAGGACTTTATATGACAGGAACGGCTTACTGCAGAGATAGCAGATCCCGCCTAGCAGCGCAATAGTTGATTCCAGACCGTCAGACTCGTCTGCGTCGGCACTCGTAGCGTCCAATCCGTCAACCAGCGAGGCTCGTAACTAACAATCACGGGGACCTCGCAGCTGCAGGCAGTACCTCACGGGGCGGAGAGCGATATCGACGTCGTGCAGCGTCTCGCGGCAGGAGATCGGGACGCAGTGGCGGAGCTCTACGACCGTCATGCGCCCCGCGTGATGGGCCTGGCGCTTCGCATCGTTCGCAACGTCGGCGATGCGGAAGACGTGGTGCAGGAGGTGTTCTCCCAGGCGTGGCGGACCGCGCCCACTTACCAGCCGGCGCGCGGAACGGTTGCCGGGTGGCTGCTGATCATGGCGCGGACGCGGGCAATCGACCGGCTTCGCTCACGACAGGCGAGACGCGATGCAGAGGATCCAGCAATCCTGGACGCGGTGCCGTCGGGCGTGACTCCTGTGTCCGAACAGGCGATCGAGAGTCAGCAGGCCACGCAGGTCCGTGACGCAATGCAGGCCTTGCCGCTGGAGCAGCGGATCGCGATCGAGCTGGCGTATTTCGAAGGCCTGACCCGGACGGAAATCGCCGAGCGAACGCAGACGCCGCTCGGGACGGTCAAGACGCGCATTCGAGCGGCCCTCGCCAGTCTGCGACGGAGCGTGCGGTCATGACCATGGATCGTCACGTGGATATCGCCGACAAGCTGGACTCCTACGCGCTCGGCCACCTGTCGGCGCAGGAATCGCGCGAGGTGGAGGCACATCTCCGGGAGTGCCCGACGTGCGCGTTCGAGGCGCGCGAGATGGCGGCTGTTCTTCAAGAGATTGGTGAGTCGGTGACGCCGGTTGCGCCATCGCATTCGCTTCGACAACGCGTGCTTGACGCGGTTGCGATGGAACAGCAGGAGCCTGTGCGATTCGCGCGCACGGTCGGGGTGGTCGAACAGCCGCGGCGAGCGGTCGGGGCATGGGTCCTGCTCGCGGCGGCCGCTCTTCTGGCCATCGCCTTCGGCGTGACGGCGCTGCGGATGGAGCAGTCGCGCCGGGAACTGGTCGGCGAGGTCGCCCGGGCGAAGGCGTTGACGGACCAACTCCTGAAGCGCGTGGAGCTTTATAGCGGTCAGACGGATCTGGCGCTCTCAATTCTGACGGCAGGAGACATGCGCGAGATTCCGATGACCGGCAAGGAGGCTGCAGCCATTGCTGCTGCTCGTGCGTACTGGAGTCCGACTCGAGGGATTCTGGTGGTCGCCGATCGGCTGCCGGAGCCGCCGCCCGGGCGTGTATATCAGGTCTGGATCATCAAGGGCACCGAACCGGTGAGTGCGGGTCTGCTCGACGAGCAATCCCGCGGGCGAGGCATGCTGATCGTCGCACCCCCCCGGCCAGGCGTTGAGGGCAGCGTGACGATTGCGGTCTCGGACGAGCCACCAGGCGGACTTCCGCGGCCGTCGGGATCAATTCATCTGGCGGGGTCGATCTAGAGATTTACCTGCCCGGTTCACGGGGCGTTCCCGGCCGCACGGCCTGTTCATACAGCGCTCGCGCACGTGCGGCGTCAGGACCTCGTCCCACCCTGAGGTAGAGATCGGCGAGCTGGCGGTACACCGACGGGTCCGGCGCCACCGCGAGCGACTGCTCCAGGAGCGCGATCGCGGCGTCGAATCGGCCTTCCGCGACGCGAAGCCCCGCCTCTCCCTTGAGCACGTCGTGCGTTAACGTGCGACGACGGTCGGCCAGGGCCTGGCGCTGCAGTTGTTCCGCGCGGGCGAAATGCGGTGCGGCTTCGTCGGGACGACCGAGCCGAGTCAGCGCGCTTGCCAGCGCGTACCGGGCTTCGGCGTTTGCCGGGGCAAGTTCCGTGGCGCGTCGAAGCACCGTCGCCGCGTCCGTCAGCCGTCCGGCGTTCAGGTGAATCTGTCCGATACCGATGTGGGCTTCGGCATCCTGCGGATCGATGAGCACTGCCGCAATGAACTCGGCGAGGGCTTCGTCAGCACGGTCCTGCTGCGTCAGGGCAACGGCCAGGACCCGATGCGTGGCCGCGTCGTTCGGATTGACGCTCACGGCGCGAGCGAATGCATTGATCGCGGTGGAGAATTCGGCTCCCGACGTTAGTCGTCCAACCGCACCGTACAGCTGGTCCTCACCGGCCACCGCCATGGCCGCGGCGCTTTCAGCCTCGCGACGCGCGTCGACGAAACGGTTCAAGCGCTCGTAGGTCGAGGCGAGCCACCAGTGGGCGAGTGCTGACCCTGGCAGCACTCGCAGTGTGTCGACGAGTACCCGCTCAGCGTCGGCGTCGCGACCGGCGGCGGTGAGTACGCGTGAAAGCGCCAGCCGCGCCCGTTCGTCCGCGGGAGCGCGCCGGCTGGCGTCGCTCAGTTCCGCAATGCTCTTGTCGTAGTTGGAGTCTGCCCAGTGGATGAGGCCGAGGATTCGATGCGTCTCGGGTGAATCCGCAAGCGGGCCGGATTGTTCGAGCAGCGATCGTGCCTCGGCGAACTTGCCCTGCCGGAACGCAGCCATTGCGCGCCGCATCGACGGGGACGTGGCCGTGGGACCGCTGACCAGCGGATCGGTTGCGGCAATTGTCCTGAATTCCGCGATCGCGCCTTCGTACTGGCCGCTCCCGAGCTGGCGGTAGGCCTGACTGTACGCGGCGAGCGGCAGCAGCGGCGGCCGACTCGAGCCGGGCTGAAGAAGAGCGATGCGTGCAAATGGAGTCGTCTTCCTGCCCGGCGGCGCCTTCAACAGCGCCGCGTAGGCGGTTGCCAGCGCCTCGATCCCTTCACGCGCGGCCTCGCTGTCGTCGTTGAGCCAGGCTTCATGAAACAGGTAGTACGCGATCGTGGGATCGCCGGGCGCGAGCGCGCGCGCCGTGCGAAACGCGACGATGGCCTCCACGCGTTGTCCGGACGCCTGGAGGACCAGCCCGCGCAGCACCTGCACATCCGCGCGCCTGGCATCCAGTCGGCGGACGGCGTCGAACTCCGCCAGCGCCTCGGCGAGGCGTCCGCGGTCGGCGTACAGCCGGCCGAGTGCGATTCGTTTGTCGGCAAGACGCGAAGGTGGATCCTGCGCGGCGGCCCGTACGCCCGCAGTGGCCGCTTCAATGTCACGGTCCCAAGCGGCCAGCGCGGCGGACATTCGATCCAGCGCCGCCCGCATTTCTTCGCCGTCGTCTCCGTAGGTGCCTTCGATTGCGGTTGTCAGGTCGGCGATGGCATGAGCGAATGCGTCCCGCTGCGCGAGCGCGTTCGCGGGCGTGAGCAGGAGGACGGCGATGAGGCACGCGAGCCGGCGCGGTCCGACGGCGACGCGCGACCAGGCAGGCTCGATCACTGTCGCCTCTGGTGTCTGGAGGTCAGCCCCGGTAGTTGCCGAACTGCAGCGCGACCCCGAAATCCTGTTCGCGAAGCAGGCGCATGGCTTCCTGAAGGTCGTCCCTGGACGGGGAGGTGACACGCAGTTGATCGCCCTGGATTGACGCCTGGACCTTCTTCAGCTTCGCATCCTTCAGGAACTTGACGATGTCCTTGGCCTTTTCGGAGGGGATGCCCTGCTGCAGGGCAATCTCCTGCCGGACAGTGCTGTTGGCCGCCGGCAGTGCCGTACCCCGCGACAGGTTCTTCACCGGCACGTTGCGGCGGACCAGTCGCGTCTGCACGATTTCCCAGAGAGAATTCAGCTTGAAGTCGTCGTCGGCGACCAGCACCAGCTTCGAGTCCGTCGTGTCGAACTCGATCGACGCCTTCGACCCCTTGAAGTCGTACCGCTGCGCCACTTCCTTGCGCGCCTGATTGAGCGCGTTGTCCACTTCCTGGAGATCGACATTCGAGGTGATGTCGAAGGAACACTGCGTCGCCACATACGGAACTTACAACTTACAAGTCGCAAGTGACAAGTGAGTTTACGCGTGGGCGTCGCCCGCCGTGACGAGCCGCCGCACGAGTCGCGCGACGTCTCCCGGCTCGAATGGCTTGGCGACGTGTGCCTGATACCCGGCAGCTTGTGTTGACGAGCGATCCGTGGCTGACGCGTACGCGGTGACGGCAACAGCCGGGATCGTGCCGCCCTGAGCGGCCGGACGGGCCCGGAGCCGGCGCATCAGGTCGTATCCATCCTCTTGCGGCATGCCGATGTCGCTGAGCACGACGTCGGGAAGCGCCCGATCGATCGCCTGCAGCGCCTCGCGCGCCGACGCCGCCGTGGTCACCGCCGCACCGTACTGGCTTAGCGCCATCTGCAGCAGCAGGCGCGCATCCTCGTCGTCATCGACGACCAGCACGTCGACGCCGTTGAGGAGTGATGGGTCGAGCGTGTCCGCGGCAGCGGCGCTCGTCACGGACGTCGCCGGCCGCGCCGCCACAACGGAGGGCAGAAACACGGCAAAGGTGGCGCCGCGATCCGGCCCGCCGCTCGACGCCTGAATCGTTCCACCGTGCAGCTCGACCAGTTGCCTGGCGATGGCGAGGCCAAGTCCGAGGCCGCCATGCTCACGAGTGGCGCTGCCGTCCGCCTGCCGGAACGCGTCGAAGACGTGCGGCAGGAACTTCGATTCGATGCCGGGGCCGTTGTCCCGGACGCTCAGCAGGTACCCGCCCTGCTGCTGGAGGGTGACAGTGATGGTTCCCTCTGGCTGCGTGAATTTCACCGCGTTCGACAGCAGATTCCAGATGACCTGCTGCAGCCGATCAGCATCACCTCTCGTCATCGCCGGCCGGACGTCAATTTGTGCGGTCAGCTGCAGCCGCTTCGCGAGTGCCGCCGGTCGCACGATGTCGATGGCGGTATCGACGATGGCGGAGAGGTCTACCTCCTGCACCCGCAGGCGCAGCTTGCCGGTCACGATTCTGGAAATTTCAAGCAGGTCCTCGATCAATCGCGCCTGCGCACGGGCGTTGCGCTCGATGCTCTCGAGGCCTCGGTCGTGGGTGGCCCGATCGGCGCCGGTCGATCGCAGCACACGTGCCCATCCCAGCACGGCGTTCATCGGCGTGCGCAGCTCGTGCGAGAGGGTTGCCAGGAATTCGTCCTTTAAGCGGTTCGCCTCGCGCTCGCGTTCCAGCGCATCCACGCGTTCGCGCTCGACGCGCTTGCGCTCGTCAACCTCATGGCGCAGTTCGGCGTTCGCCTTCGACAACTCCGCCGTGCGATCCGAGATCTGGTCGAGCATCTCGTTGAACGAGCGGACGACCACGCCGATCTCATCGCGTGCGTCAACCGGTTCGGCGCGAATGGCATACTCGCGTGTCGCCGATACCTGGCGCGCCGTGTTGGCGAGCGCCAGCAGCGGTTCCGAGACGGATCGCTGCATTCGTCGCGCGAGGGCCAGCGCGGCGGCGGCGGCGAGGATGAGCAGGCCGCCGCAGATACCGCTGCCGACTGCCAGCCGCCGGTGCACGTCTCCGAGATCGCGCGACATGTAGAAGGTGCCAACCCGGTCATTGTCGCGTGCGACATCCGCGACGACGTCGTACCTGCTCCACCCGAATACGCTTGTGCGTGGCGGCGACGGCGGACAGCCCGGTTCTCCGGGTCGCTCGAACCTGCCGAAGAGCGCCCCGGCGGGTGTGTACGCGCAGGCGTAGCGCACATGCGGACGAAACTCCAGTACCGCCAGTGTGCTGTCCGCTTCATCGGCACGGCCGAAGGTGATGGTTGGAGCGAGGTTCTGCGGCAGGACTTTCGCTTCGGTGTCGACGTCCTCCCGGATCTCTCGCCGGCGCTCGACGAGGTCCCACGTCAGAAATCCGGCGCTCACGAACAGCAGGGCGACGACGGTCGGCGCCAGCGTGAGCAGCAGCAGCTTCCGGCGGATCGGCAGATCGCGGAAGGCGCTCATCGTTCGTCCACGCCCTTGTCCACGATTCGTGCGAGCTGCAGCAGACGAGAGCTGATTCGCAGTCGGGCGCGGTCCACGGCAGTCGGGTTGATTTCAAACCTGACGTTGATGCCTTCTGACACGAACCGCACCATGCCGCCCTGCTCGATGAATCCCTCACTCTCCCCAACGGTCAGGGTTGGCGTCCCGGCGACGCCGCGCAGATACACCGGGATGTTCGCGGTCTTCGGAGTGAAGAGGACGCTGCAGTCCGAGCGTGCTTCGAGGATGACTTCGGCCGCGAGCGGCACCCCGCGAACCCGTTCGTTGCGAACGAGCGACTCGAGCACGGTACCGAACGGATTCTGACCGGCGACGCAGATCCGGATGATCGGTTGCTGTTTCTCCGGCCAATCGACGTACTTGACGAAGTTATAGAGGTACGCCGCCTTCACCTTGTACTCAGGCGTCACGTCCTGGGCGGATGTCAGCGCCATTCCCGCGATGGCCATCAGCGCCGTCGCGATCAGGCGGGTCGTCATCGCGTCCCGCGGAAGGTGATGCCAGCCCGAATCGAGCGTTGGAACTCCACTCGAGTCGGCAGGGCAGGGCCGAATTCGGGGTGATGGTCGTGCAGCAGATCCTGGCCGGCCAGCCACACCTCGACACGCGCGGTTGCCCACCAGCCCGCGCGCAGATCCAGCTCGCCATACGCCGGCACCGTCGGATTGGGCAGCGAGCCAACGGCTCGCAGCATGACGTCGAGCTCAACGCGGCGCGGAAGGTTGAACGAGCTGCGGGCGCTCACGAAATGGCCGGGATCGTTCGCCTCGGTGGTGCCGCCGCCGACGTCGCGGCTGCCGGACGTCCGTGAAATTCTCGTGTGCAGCCACGTATACCCGACGTGTCCACGCCACCAGCGCGTCGGCTGGACGTTGACGCCGACTTCCGCGCCATGCACATCGCCGATGAGTGTGTTGCCGATGACGACCGGAAGCCCGGTCGGCGGCAGCTCCTGGCTGCGCAGATCGCTGATGCGATGCCTGAAGGCGCTCGCTTCGACGGAGAAGAGCGGTGACGGCTGGATGCGGTAGCCGAGCTCACCGGCGACGAGTGATTCGGGCTGGAAGTCGTCCGACCCCCGCGCGAGCACGATTCCGCCCGGCCCACTGACGACGATGTCGTCGTCGAAACGTGTCGGCCGGCGAACCGCGCGTGACGCCGCGCCCCAGACGATCTGCTGGTGCGGCATCAGGTAGCGGGCGCGCAGGTTCGGCTGCAGGTCGCCGCCGCTGAAGGCGTTGTGCTCGTATTTCGCGCCGAGCGTGACGAAGAGCCGCCCCGGAAGCACGGCGATGTCATCCTGGGCGAAGACGCTCGATACGGGATAGACGCGGTCCGGCGGTGTGAATGACAGTGTCGCGCTCGCGTGCGTCCCGTCACGATTGACGCGAGCGCCCGCGCCCCACACCAGTTCGTGGCGGGCGGCGAGCGTCAGGGTCTGCTGCGCATCGACGTCGAAGACATCGATGTGATGCGTCAGCTGCTGCGGGATGCGCCGGGACTCGCGGCGGTAATACGACTGGATGTCGAGGCGCGACGTGGCCAGGGGGAGCGACCAGCGGCCGTGCAGGCCGAGCTCGGTGAACCCGCCTGCCGGACGGTCGGGCAGGTCGTCGCGGCTGTTGAACGCATCGCCTTTGACCATCCACGTCGACGCGGATGGATCGCCCCCGTCGATTCGAAAACCGATCTGTCCACGCCGTCGGCCGTCACCCGACGATGCGCCGCTGGCGAAGACCTGATCGTCTCGCGCTGCCGCTTTGGCGTATGCGCGCCATGCCAGCGAGTCCGTCACCCGTCCATAACGCGCTTCGGCAATCAGCGGATCCTCGCGGCCGGCCGTGACCGAGAGCAGCGCACCCTGGGTGTTGCGTGCGTGACGCGTGATGATGTTGACGACGCCGTTGACCGCGTTCGCGCCCCACAACGTGGCGCCGGGGCCACGCAGCACTTCGATGCGATCGATGTCGCCGAGGACGTAGTCCTCCATGTTCCAGAAGGCGCCGGCGAAAAGGGGTGAGTAGACGGTGCGTCCGTCGATCATCACCAGCAGCTTGTTGGCGCTGTTCGCATTGAAGCCGCGGGGAGAGATCGCCCAGGTGCCGTTGTTGAAGCGGGCCACCTGGACGCCGTCGGCCAGCAGCAGCGCGTCGGCGATCGTCGTCACGCCGGCGCGGCGGATGTCGTCACCGGTGATCACCGAGATCGCCGCTGCTGTGGTCCCAATCGGCTGCGGCCGGCGTGCGGTGGCGGTGACGTCGATCCGCATCAGCTCCTCGATTGACAGCCGTTTCAGATCTTCCTGTGCGGTTGCGGTCCGCGAGCACAGAAGCGCGGCTGTCAGAAGCGCGATGCAGCGCATGGCATTCCTGCGGCGCAGTGTAGCAGGGCGAGAGGAGGCCTAGCCCGGCCGTAGCGCTGTCGTGCTGGACATCCCCGACCGAACCGTTGAGGATCAGTGACGTGCGATCTATGATGTGGCCTCCTTCGTGACTGACGCCGTCCCGCCCACCACCTCTGCTGCATGCCAAGCGATCTGACAGCGAATCCCAGCCGCGGAAACGCCGGGCTTGTCGACGTCCTGGATCGCGTGCTGGACAAGGGGCTTGTCGTCGCCGGCGACATCAAAGTCTCGCTCGCGGAAGTCGAGCTGCTGACGATTCGCATCCGTCTGATGATCTGTTCGATCGACAAGGCGGAAGCGATTGGCCTCGACTGGTGGAAGTACGACCGGCATCTCTCGCCCGGACGCGAGCAGGTCATGCAGGAGAACCTCGAGCTGCGCGAGCAACTCAGGGTGATGGAAAGCCGGCTGGCGACGCTGACGCGCGCTTCCGGAAAACGCTCGACACGCAGGAACCAGTAAGGAGCTGTCACGATGGCCGTCGAACGAGCAGCGGGCGGGACAAGTCTTATCGACGTTCTCGACCGAGTCCTCGACAAGGGGATTGTGATCGATGCATGGGTGCGCGTTTCTCTCGTCGGGATCGATCTGATCACCGTCGAGGCGCGCGTGGTGGTGGCGTCGATCGACACGTACTTGAAGTACTCCGAGGCCGTCGGCGCGGCGACCGCGGCTGCCCGTCCTGCGATTGAGCCGGCGCGGCCCTACGAGGAGATCGCCGCCGAAAACGCGGCGCTCCGCGCGCAGCTCGAAAGCGGCACGACGCGTACGCCCACACCCGCGGGGTCGCGCCGCCGCAGCCGATAGCGAACAGGGCCTGCCGTAGCGCATCCGTCCGCGGCTGCGGGGCCCAGGGGATCCATTGAGCAGGCACTCTCTCAGCTCGCTTCCCGTGCGGACCAGCCGTGCCAGCGCACCGCCCGCCAACGCCGCTGCGCGGCTCGAGCTGCTCGAATACTTCCTCGTGCATCGCGACGACCTGCCACGCTGCGCGCAAGCCAGCCTCGAGTGGCTGGCCCGCCACGCGGCTGTTCGCCGCTCGATGTGCCTCGCGATCGACAGTGACACCGGCCTGCTGGTCGGCGTGGCCGGCGTCGGCGTGTCGAGCGCCGACCTCGAAGAGTATTCGGTGCCGCTGTCGCACACGCACGACATGCTCGTCCGCGCTCTGACCGCGCCGGCGCCGATGGCGTTGCGCGGCGGCCGCGACAACGGCCACGGCCGCCGGCCGGGTTTTGGCAACGCGCCGGTGCTGGCTGTGCCGCTCCGCGGCGATCGGCATGACGAAGGCGAGGCCGCCGGCCTGCTGCTGGTGAAAGCCGGCACTGCCGTGACTGGTGATGTGAACTGGCTGGCAACCGTCCTCGGCCAGAAGCTCGATCAGATTCGCGGCGGCGGCAGCATCACCGAGGAATTGCGGAAGCTGCGGCGCGAGCGGGCCCTCTTCTTCACGATCATCAATTCCGTCACCGACCCGATCATGCTGACGGATACGGAAGGCCGCCTGATTGTCGCCAACTCGCGCGCGGAAAAACTCTTTGCCGCGACCGAGGAAGAAAGCGAAGGCCGCCGGCGCGCCGTCGAGTTGAACAACATGCTGTTCTCGGCGGCGCTGTCGCGCACCGCCGTGGAAGCCCCGTCCGAAGCGCGCGAACTGCTGCTGGTGGACCCGAGCGACGGCTCGGACCTGCTGTTCGAAGTTCTGAGCAGCACCGTGGAGGATCCGCGCGAAGGGACCGGCATCGTGTCGGTGCTCCGCAACATCACCGACCTGCGACGCGCGACGGAGCAGATCGAGGAGAACTACCAGAAGCTGCGCGTCGCTGAGGCCGCCGTGCGTGCCGAGCGCGACCGTCTCAACCTGATCATCGACTCCGTCGCCGATCCCATCCTGGTGACCGACCAGAGCGGCGCGACGGTGCTGATGAACGCCCCGGCGGAAGAACTCTTTACGGTGGCCTTCGAGTCCCCGCCCACGGCCCAGCGGACGGTCCAGTCGAACGACGCGCACTTCTCATCGTTCATCTCCGGTCTGCTGCTCGGTGAAAGCGGTCCCGGGGAAATCCGGCGTGGCGAGATCGGCCTGATGAACCCGGTCAGCAGCGAGACGATCCCTGTGGAGGCCATCGCCGGCAAGGTGTTGACCGACACCGGCGAACTGACCGCGGTCGTGACGATCCTGCACGACCGCCGCGAGGCGCTCGAGCGCACGCGGCTGTACGAGCAGTTGCGCGCGGCATCGGACGAACTGCAGATGCGCGTGCAGTCCGCCACCGCCGAACTGGCGACCCAGAACGAGCTGCTGCGGCGGCAGGCCATCGAGCTGGAGCAGGCGTCGCGCCTCAAGTCGCAGTTCCTGGCGAACATGTCGCACGAGTTCCGGACGCCGCTGAACGCGATCCTGGGCTACACGCACATGCTGCTGCAGGGGGTCGCCGGCGAGCTGCCGGCCAACATCCGCCGCCAGCTCACGCGCATCGACTCCAACGGCCGCCACCTGCTGACGATCATCAACGAGATTCTCGACATCACCCGTATCGAGGCGGGCAAGATGCCGATGCAGGTCAGCTCGTTCAATCTCAACGAGCTGGTGCCGGAAGTGATGACCGAGCTGGATCCGGTCATCTCGCGCTCGAAGTTGACGGTGACGTCACGGTTGTCCGACGAGCCGCCGCTGATGACCAGTGATCGACAGAAAGTGAAGCAGGTGATCGTCAACCTGCTGAGCAACGCGTTGAAGTTCACGCATCAGGGCGGGATCGAGATCGGCGTCGATTGCGATCTGACGTCGCAGATCGCGACCATTGCCGTCACCGATACGGGCATCGGCATTGCCCCAGAGCACCACGACAAGATCTTCGAGGATTTCCGTCAGGTCGATGACTCGCCGTCGCGTCAGTACGGCGGCACCGGACTCGGCCTGGCGATCTGCCGCCGTCTGGCCACCGCGCTCGGCGGCCGCATCACTCTGCAGAGCCGTTTGGGTGAAGGTTCCACTTTCACGCTGACGATTCCCGTGGAAGCCCCACAATGACTACTGAACCCGGTTCGCTGATTCTCGTCGTCGACGATTACCAGGACGCGCGTGAGATGTACGCCGAGTACCTGCAGTACTCCGGCTTTCGCGTGGCCGAAGCCCGAAACGGCAACGAAGCGGTGGCGCAGGCGCGATCGCTCAAGCCCGACCTGATCCTGATGGACCTGTCGTTGCCCGGCATGGATGGCTGGGAGGCGACGCGTGTTCTGAAGGCCGATGAGGACACGCGGCACATTCCCATCGTTGCGCTGACCGGCCATGCACTCGCCGGCGCGTCGGAGGGCGCGCGCAAGGCCGGGTGTGATTCGTTCGTCACCAAGCCGTGCCTGCCTGATGATTTAGTGGTGGAAGTAAGGCGGATGCTGGACTCATCAAACAAGGGTAGGCTGTAACGGAGTCTCGAGATGGCGAAGACCAAGGCAGCGGGTCGGAAGTCGGTGAAGCGTGCGCCGGCGCGTGCCGCGCGGACACCACAGGCGGCGATGCCGCGGAGCATGCAGAATCGCGGCAGCGGTGACACGCGCAAGGCGGTGCAGGCGCCGCGTGGACGACTCGCTCGCGAGGGGCGCGGCGACTCCAACCAGATGACGCGCGTGACGCACGAGACCGAAGTGCGCGGCACCGAGACACGTGTCGAGCGTGTCGTTGAACGCACGCCGAAACCGAGCCTGCCCGACGTCGATCGGGCCAGCACCGGCCGCGGCCGCTACGTCTATTGCATCATTCGATCGACCCAGCCGCTGAAGTTCGGGGCGATCGGCATGGACGAGACCTGGCCCGACGTCTACACCATCAACTACAAGGACATGGCCGCCGTGGTCTCCGACGTGCCCATCGCGCCGCTCGACTCAACGCGGGAGAACGTGCTGGCGCACGAGCGCGTGAACGAAACGGTCATGCGCGACCACACCGTCATCCCGATGTCGTTCGGCACCATCTTCAAGACGCGCGAGGACATTCTCGAGCTGCTGCGGTCGGCGTACGAGGCGTTTGCCGACGTGCTCAACAAGATGCAGGACAAGCTCGAGTTCGGCCTCAAGGTGCTCTGGGATCGCGATGACATGGTGCGGGTGATCGAGCAGGAAGACGAGGACATCCACCGGCTCAAGTCGGAGATCTCGTCGCAGAAGGGCTCCACCTATTTTGCGCGGATGCAGTACGGCCGGCTGATCGACTCGGCGCTGCAGCAGCGCTCGGAGCGCTACGTCACGGAATTCCTCCAGCGGCTGCGCGACGTGTCGGTGGCGTCCCGTGTCAACCGCGCCATCGGCGACAAGATGATCATGAACGCGGCCTTCCTCGTGCAGCGCGATCAGGAACAGGCGTTCGATCGCCGTATCAAGGACATCGCCTCGCACTTCGACAAGCTGACGTTCAAGTACACCGGCCCGTGGCCGCCGTACAACTTCGTCAACATCCGGCTCAAGCTCGAACGCGCCGGACAGCACCAGGAAAATCCCAAATCCCAGGGGCCAAATCCCAAAGCCCAAAAAGATCTGTATCCCTGATGTTCATCCTCGACTCCCTGATGATCTCCGGCATCCGCTGGGCGCTCGAGACGGCGCTCACGGCCGCCGAGGCCGAGATGAACGACGACTCGGTCTTGCGCGAGCAGCTGCTCGAGGCCGAGATGCGCCGGGAGATGGGAGAGATCACCGACGAGGAGTTCCGGGACACCGAGACCGATCTGCTTGCCCGCATCCGCGAGATCAAGGAGCGTCGCGAGGGAGGCAGCGGCCCCATCGACATGGGCGTCGAACCGATGGAGACAACCGGCGACAGCCGCTTTCAGGTCGAAGCGTCCGTGTCGGGCGACTTCTACAGCCCGTCCGACGCCCCGCACACGACGGTCATCGAACGTTCGGAACGTTCTGAAGATGGAACGCGAACGTCCCGAACGTCTCGAACGTCTCGAACGTCTCGAACGCCCCGAACGAATCGAACGACCCGAACGACCCGAACGATCAAGTGACGCTCACCTACGTCTACTGTCTCGTTCGCAGTCCACGGGCTCCGGCGATGAGCGGGGTGCCTGCGGCGCTGCCAGGGGCGAAGCCCCCGCGCGCGCTGGCGGCTGGCGATGGCGCGTGGCTCATCGTGTCAACCGTGCCCGCCGCCAGTTATGACGAGGCGGCGCTGGCCGCCGGCCTGCAGAACCTCGATTGGGTTGGCCGCCGGGCCATGGCCCACGAGGCCGTGGTCGAACATTTCCTTGGTGCGCCCGCGCTGCTGCCGATGCAGCTCTTCACGCTGTTCACGTCGGACGAGCGCGCGCTCGATCACGTGGCCGGCGAACGGAAGCGCGTCGATCGAATCCTGGCGAGGCTGGAGCGTCAGCAGGAGTGGGGACTGCGCCTCTCGTTCGACGAGCAGGGCGCGCGCCAGTCGGTCGAGGATGCGCATCGCCCGCGACGGTCTGCACGCGGCCAATCCGAGTCGGGCGCCGCCTATCTTGCGCGGAAGCGCGACCTTCGCGACGTCACCCGCGGGCAGCTGGCGTCCGCCACAAGCGCGGCCGATCGACTCTACCGGGCGATGTCGCGCGAGGCCACCGACGCGCATCGCCGCACGGCAACGGAGCAGGCGACGCCCGGATCGCGCCTGCTGCTGGATGCCGCCTTTCTGGTTCCGTCGAAGCAGTCGGCCGCATTCCGTAAGACGCTCCGTCAGCACGTCGAGAAGCTGACCGGCTCCGGGCTGGTCGTTTCGCTGACAGGTCCCTGGCCTCCATACAACTTCGTTGATGGAGGTGCTCGCCGCGCTGCCAGAAAGACGAAGCGCTGACCGGCGATGCCTTCTGGTCCCCGCCGTCAATCCGCCGCCTTGTCCCGTCACAGCGACGCCGACCTGGTGCTCGACAGTAACGACGCCTCGCTGCTCGACATCGTCGACAACGTGCTGAGCAAGGGTGTGGTGCTGAGCGGCGATGTGACGATTGCGCTGGCGCAGGTCGATCTCGTCTACGCGCGGCTGTCGCTGTTGCTGTGCGCGGCGGATCGCGTGCTGCCCGATGAAAGCGACGATGTCATCGAGCGGCACCACGTTCGCCGTGAGCGGCACGCCCGGCGTCGCGGATTTCGCTGACCATGCGGCAGCGGCCGGTGCGCGTCTATGCCGTGATCCCGAGCCGTGGAGCGCCGCAGACGCTGCGCTCGCGCCATGCAGGACGGCTGCGCGTCGTGCGCCGCGGCCCCCTCGCCGCCATCGTCGGCGATTCGGTCGAGTCGAGGCCCACTGAGCCGGCGATTCGCCGTTACGATCGCACACTGCGAGAGATGGCGGAGCGGCTCCCGGCGATTCTTCCTGCGAGATTCGGGACTGCCATGGTGGAGGATGAGCTGATCTTCATCCTGTCGTCGCGACGCGGGTCACTGACGCGGGCATTGAGAACGGTGCGCGGACGAGTGCAGATGACGGTCAGGGTTGTTGAGGGTGACACGGGTGCCTCGGGCGCCAAGGGTGCGGCGAGTGCGAAGGATGTCGTCGGGCGCCCTTTGCAGGGCGCCTCGAGCGGCCGCGAGTACCTGCTTGCGAAGGTCGGCGCAGCGACCGCGGCGCGAAGGGTCCCGGCATTCGAGCCGATCCGTGTCGCCGTTGCGAAGTGGATCCGGGACGAACGAGTCACACGCCACGCCGGCGTCGCGAGTATCTATCATCTGATTCCGCGCTCGTCCGTCAACGCATACGCACGTTGCGTTCACGAGGCGGCCGACGCGGCCGGCGTTCGACTGGTCGTGAGCGGTCCGTGGCCGCCCTACGCGTTCGCCGCGGACTGACAGGATGGCGCGCAAATCTCCACGTGCGAAGAAGAGGTCGGCTCCCCGGAAGCGACCAGCGAAGGTTGTCGCGAAGGCAGGGCCGTTGACGGTGACGGAGGTCGCGGAGCTGGAAGACCTGCGCCGCGAACTCGAGCGTGCCACGAGCGGAAGTCCACTTCGCTGGAACGCGGATCCCGAGGAAGTGCAACGGTCGGTCGCACAGCTCGTGCTGACGCTCGTCGAATTCATCCGCCAGCTGCTGGAACGGCAGGCGATTCGACGGATGGAAGCCGGGACGTTGAACGATGAGCAGACCGAGGACATCGGCCGCGCACTGATGAAGCTCGAGGAAACGGTCCGCGATCTTGCCGGCCGCTTCGGCATTCCGATCGACGATCTCAATCTCGATCTCGGCCCCGCGGGAAAGCTGATTTAGCCACGAAGAACACGAAGCCGTAGTCACAAAGAACACGAAGCATAGCCACAAAGAACACAAAGATCACAAAGGGTAAAAGGTCTTCTTAGTGCTCTTCGTGTTCTTTGTGGCTGGATCCTTGTGACCTCTGTGGCTGGCAGCGCGGGCACCAGTAGGTGGACCGCGCATGCTGCCCCTGTTTGCTTCGTGAGATTGGCGTGCCGCAGCGGCGGCACGGTCTGCCGGCGCGTCCGTAGACCCAGAGGCGCGCGCCCGGATCGTGACGACCGGTCGTCCGGCGGAGGCCGCGATATGTTTCGATCGCGGCCGGCGCGGTGCCGGCCACGTTGGCGCGCATGAACTTCACGGCGATGTTCACCACGCGCTCGACGTCGCCGCGCGCAAGCTCAACGACCGCTGTAAACGGGTTGATACGCCCCGCGAACAGCACTTCCGACTTGTAGACGTTGCCGATTCCGGCAATCGCCGATTGATCCAGCAGTGCGTCCGCGATCTCCATGTCCGTTCGTGACAGCAGACGGTCCACGGCCTCGGCGGCCTGAAAATCCGGCGTCAGCGGATCCGGCCCGAGATCCCGCATCGGCCGCACACGTTCGAAGGCATCGGCGGTCGTGATCTCCGCGACCGGTACGCTGAACGCGATCGCGTGAAACTCGTCCGTTTCGATCCGGATGCGCATGTCGCCGCGCGGGCGGTGCCAACGCTCGCCAGGCCGGTAGATGTGCCACGAGCCATGCATGCGCATATGCGTGCGCAGCACGAGCGGCACGCCGCCGGCTAACCCTGAAAACCAGATCAGCAGATGTTTGCCACGTGCCTCGACGCACTCGATCGTGCGTCCGCGAATCGGGGTGTCGGTGTCGACGCGGGTCAGGGCTGGAAAGACGGATTCGAACGCCGTGACCGCGCGGTCCGCAAGTGCACGGTGCAGCGTGCGGGCGGCGCGGTAGATGGTGTCGCCTTCAGGCATCAGGGCGTGGAAAGCACGACTGTTCCGGGTTCCTGGTTCTCACTTCCGGGTTCGTGTTCATGTTCAGGTTCATGTTCGAACGCTGCACGGAACATCGAACTCCGAACGCAGCACCAAACACCGAACACCGAACTCCGAACCCAGCACCGAACATCGAACCCCGAACACGAACCGGGAAGCGGGAACCCGGAACCCGGAACTGCCGTCAGTCGTTGACCGTGTCGTCTCGATCGACGTCCGATTCGGCGCTGTCTGGATCCACGTCACCGAGATCTTCGTGCTCGACACTCCGTCCTCGAACGGCCTCGTCGTAGCCACGGTTGTGTTCGGTTTCGAAGCCGTCGCGTTCGGCCGCCTGGTCGCGGTCATTCGACGAACGAATCGCGTCGTGTTCGCTTTCCAGGGAATCGCCGGCGGACGTGGGGGTGGTTCGGGGCGTTTCAGCCATGAGAGTTCCTCCAGGCGTCTTGCCCGCAATGGCGATGCCATCCCAGCGCGCCTGAAGGCCCATGGCTGTGGTCGCGAACCCTTCGCGAACGAACAGGGGCGCGACCAGGTGGGTCGCCGCCGGTGCCCCATTGATTTCGGCGATCAGCATCCCCTGTCGTCCGGGTTCCCGGGCGGCGGCGAGCTCAAGCAGGGCGCGGGCCACTTCGCGGATGACCCGTGAACGTTGGGGCTCGACGTCGGGCGCAACCAGCAGCAGCTCGCGCTCGCCGCGGCGCAGATAGCCGGCCGCCGCGCCGTCAACGACGACCACGCGCGCCCCAACCGATCTGGTCGGCCCACGGCCATCCACAGACGTCCCGTCGCCCGGCGCCACGTCGATCGGCCATTTGACGATCGTCCCGTAGGGATTGGCAGGATCCGCTGCCGCGATCACGGCATGTCGTGGCTCTTCGGGGGTGTCGCGGAAGGAGCGCAGCAGGTCGACGGCGGCGGGCAACGCGAACTGCGCCCCGCCAAGACCGCTGACGAAGTAGCCCCGCCGGATCCGCCCGGCTTCCTCCATGGCCTTCAACACGTCGTAGACGGCGGAGAAGCCGCCGGACACCGCTTCGGCGGCCACGGTCTCACGCGTCACGACGCCGTGTCGGGTCAGCAGTTGCTGGGCGAGCGCGGCGCTCCACTCGGTGATGGCCGCGCGGCTTGGTTTTCTTGTGTCGATCGCCGACCAGCGGCCTTCCGCCGTACGCGGCATCAAGCGGCGTGAACGGAACGGCTGTGTCCGGGCGCGTCGCTGTGTTCGCTTGTCCTCCGTTCGCGCGTAGGCACGGAGCGGATGGAGCGTGTCGTTGGTGATGCAGCCTGCCCATACCAGTTCCCAGAGGGCATCCACCGTTTCCTGAGGAAAACCGCCGCCGGTGCCCTGATGGATTTCGGCGAAGAACGAAGCGCCATGCTCGCGCAGATAGCTCAGCACGTCCCCTGCGCGTCCGGTTGGCGTTGTCGTCTGAGGAGCCTTCGGATCGACCGGTTCCCGCAGGCGGAGCGCGTGGTCGGTGAGATAGAGCGCGATGCGTCCGTCGCGCGCGCCAAGCGGTGCGACACCCGTCCAGACGACCTCGCCGGCCGCCATCAGGGTGTCCAGCATGGACGGCTGATACTCGGCAATGCGTGCCGGCAGAATCTCGGTTTCGAGGAGTGACGCGGGAACGGCCGCGCCCTGGAGCTGTTCCACCACGTCGAGCAGCGCCTCGAGCCCGCGCCGAGCGGAGCCGATGCCGTGCCACGCGACCGTGAATCGTCCGAGCGCGTCGCCGTCTACCGGTTCGACTTCCTGACGAAGGCGTGCCAGTGACCGGCGGCGGATGCTGCGGAGGACGTCGGCGTCCACCCATTCGCGCTCAGCACCACCGGGACGGAACTCACCTTCGATGAGCCGTTCTTCCGCGGTCAACCGCCGCAGCAGCGCTTCCGCGACCGCGACGCCGAGTGCGTAGCGGGCCGCAAACTCGGCGGCCGTAAACGGCCCGTGCGAGCGAGCGTATCGGCGGGCCAGATCACCCGCCGGATCGCGCACCGGCTCGAGCAGCGACTCAGGGACACCCGGCGGTACAGGGATACCAAGCGCATCGCGATATCGCGCGACGTCCTCGATGGCCACGTAACGCCTCTCGCCGGCGATCGGGATCTGCACCAGCCGGCGCGCGCGTTCGAGAAGGGCGGCGTGCGCCGCAGTGTCGGGCATCGTGCTGCGTGCGTCGAGCTCGTTCGCTGACAGGTCGCCGATGCGGAGCATGAGGTCGTGCAGGCCGTCCGCAGTCCGTACCTTGTACTTGTCGTCGAGATGCTGCAGCTGCCGCTCGACCTGTTCGAGCGCGTCCGGATCGAGCAGCTCACGCAGCTCGGCATCACCCAGCAGCTCCCGTAGTTGACGCTGGTCCACGGACAGCGCCTGCGCCCGCCGTTCCGCGAGCGGTGCGTCGCCGTCGTAGATGTAGTTGGCCACGTAGCTGAACAACAACGACGACGCGAAGGGTGACGGCACCTTCGAATCGATCGTGGCGAGCTTGATCGAGCGTGTCTGCACCCGCCGCAGCGTGTCCACGAGCGCGGGCATGTCGAAGTGGTCGCGCAGGATTTCGCGGTAGGTTTCGAGGAGTGCTGGAAATGACCCGAACCGCGAAGCCACGGCCAGCAGATCTGCCGCGCGTTTGCGCTGCTGCCAGAGCGGGGTGCGCCGGCCGGGCCGCCGGCGCGGCAACAAGAGTGCACGTGCCGCCGTCTCGCGAAACCGCGCCGCAAAAAGTGACGTGGCCCCGAGCTGTCGCAGCACGAGCCCTTCGACGTCATCGCTCTCGGGGAGCAGGAGCGTTGGATCCGGCGGCGCTTCGACGTCGGGAAAGCGAACGACGAATCCTTCGTCGCCCCACATTACCTCGACGTCCAGTCCGGTGCGCGAGCGGATGTGAGCCGTGGCGGCCATCGCCCACGGGGCATGAATGCGGCTGCCGAGCGGCGACAGCAGACAGACTCTCCAGTCGCCGAGATCGTCGAGGCAGCGCTCGATCACGATCGTGCGATCGTCCGGTACCGCCCCTGCTGCCCGCTGGTCATCCAGGTAGCGCAGGAGGTTTTCAGCGGCCGCGGCGTTGAGGTCGTGGAGCCGCACCAGTCGCTCGAGGGCTGCCGCGCGCGGGACTGTCCGGAGCTCGCGGACCAGCGTGCCGATGGTGTATCCAAGTTCAACCGGGCGCCCCGCCTGGTCGCCATGCCAGAAGGGCATCTTGCCCGGCTCGCCGGGTGCAGGCGAGACGAGGACGCGATCGTGAGTGATCTCTTCGATCCGCCACGTGGACGCGCCGAGCGTGAACGTTTCGCCCACCTGCGACTCGAAGACCATCTCTTCGTCGAGCTCACCGACGCGAACCGGTCGATCCGCTCCTGCGAGGAAAACGCCGTAGAGGCCCCGATCGGGAATCGTGCCGGCGTTGGCAATCGCCACCCGAGTCGCGCCCTCGCGCCCGGTCACCGTCCCCTGGACCCGATCCCAGGTCACGCGCGGGCGGAGCTCGGCGAACTCGTCCGACGGATACCGGCCCGAGAGCATGTCGAGTACGCCCTCGAAGATGTGACGGCTCAACTCGGCGAACGGGGCAGCACGCCTGACGGTCGCGAACAGATCGTCCACGCTCCACATCTCGAGACCCGCCATGGCCACGATCTGCTGGGCCAGGACGTCCAGGGGGTTTCGCGGATATCGCGTGGACTCGACCAGCCCGTCGTGCATCGATCGCACGACCGCCGCGCAGGCCACGAGGTCGCCGCGGAATTTCGGAAAAATGATGCCTGCGCTGGTGGCACCGGCCTGATGCCCGGCGCGTCCGACACGCTGCAGCCCGCTCGCCACCGAGGGCGGCGATTCGATCTGCACCACCAGGTCGATCGCGCCCATGTCGATGCCGAGCTCCAGCGAGGACGTCGCCACCAGCGCACGGATTCGACCCGCTTTCAGCAGGTCTTCCACCTCGCTGCGCGCTTCACGCGCAAGCGACCCGTGATGGGATCGCACCAGCGGTTCGCCAGCGAGCTCGTTGAGCGCTCCCGCCAGGCGTTCGGCCAGGCGGCGGCTGTTGACGAAGAGGAGCGTCGATTGGTGGGAGCGAATCAGCTCCAGCAACCGCGGGTGGATCGATGCCCAGATGGACGGCGGGCCGCCCGCCGCTGGTCCACTGGGGATGTCAGACGTGGTCACCCGCGCCATGTCTTCGATCGGCACCTCGATCGTCAGGTTCAGCCGCTTCCTGTCCGAGGCGTCCACGATGGTAACGGGGCGGAAGTCGGGTGGCTTGCGATCGTCGGCAAACTCGTCGTGGATTTCGACTTCCACCTCCTCGACGGCGGCGGCCCTCTTGCGCGGGGGCCGACGTCGCGACTTGGCTGCGGCCCTCGGCACGGCGCCGCCAAGGAATCGTGCTACTTCTTCGAGCGGCCGCTGAGTGGCCGAGAGGCCAATGCGCTGTAAGGGTTGGGTCCGCGACGCAGCCCCGAGCTCTTCGAGCCTCTCCAGCGACAATGCCAGATGCGCGCCGCGTTTGGTCGGAACCAGTGCGTGGATTTCATCGATGATGACCGTATCAACGGTGGTCAAACGGTTTCGGGCATTCGACGTCAGCAGCAGGAACAGCGATTCAGGCGTCGTGATGAGAATGTCTGCCGAGTCGCGCAGGAACTGTGCACGCGCGCCGGCCGGCGTATCACCGGTCCGAATCGCGATCTGCGGCGCGGTGACCGGCTCGCCGAGGCGTTGTGCCACGTTCGCAATGCCAGCCAGCGGAGCGCGAAGGTTGCGCTCGACGTCCACGGCCAGCGCCTTGAGCGGGGAGATATAGAGGACGCGGCAGCGGTCTTTCTTCGCCGGCGGCGGCTCGAACATCAGACGGTTGAGGCACCACAGAAACGCGGCGAGCGTCTTGCCGCTCCCGGTCGGCGCAAGAATCAGGGTGGACTCGCCGCGGGCAATGGCGGGCCAGCCAAGCTTCTGTGGTCTTGTCGGCGCCGGAAAGGACGCGTCAAACCATTCGCGCACCGCAGGGTGAAAAGACTTCACGACTGAGTTAACCTGTTTATCCTGTCAGTTCCTATAACCTATCAGTCAGGAAAGCATGAATGGGTGATGCCGGAGAAGGACTCGTCGACGCGGAATCCCGCCTCGCCGAGCGAATGGAAGAGCGCGAGCAGGAAAAACGCAAGGCGCGGCAGGGGACCAAGAGTGCCGATCCCGAGCGTGTACGGCAGCTCGAGTCGCTGCGCCTGGCGCGCACGGAAATGCAGCGGCAGCTCGACGTGACGACGCATGAGGCCCGCAAACAGCAACTCGGACAGGCCATCGCCGAACTCGACCGCCGGATCAAAGAGCTATCCAAGTAGGGCGCTCGCGTACCACCAGGCGACCAAGCACTCCTTCAACCGCTTCGCCCGGTCGGCCGGCCGGCTCGACTGGGCGACGCAGCCCGATCCGTTTCGACGCTTCAGCGGCGCTCCGCTGATCGACCTCCCCCGGGAAGCCCTCGCCGCCGATTGCCCCTACGGCGCGCTGTTCGACACATCGGCGGACCCTCACGCGGTTACCGACGTCAGCGTCGGTGAGTTCTTTCGTTGTTCGCTCGGCCTCTCAGCGTGGAAGCAGTACGGACGCTCCCGCTGGGCACTGCGGGTGAACCCGTCCAGCGGCAACCTTCATCCGACAGAGGGATATCTGATTCGCGATGGTCGTGTGAGTCACTACACCCCGCGCGAGCATGGACTCGAAGAGCGCTGCGTGCTTGACGAGGGCGCGTGGGCTTCCTTTGCGCGCGAGTCGCAAGGGTTTCTCGTGGGCCTCACGAGCATTCACTGGCGCGAAGCCTGGAAGTACGGTGAGCGCGCGTTTCGGTATTGTCAGCACGACACGGGCCACGCGATCGCCGCGCTTCGCTTTGCTGCGGCGCTGCTCGGCTGGCGTCTGACGCTTCTGCCGGCATGGTCGGACGCTCAGATGGCTTCCGTCCTTGGCGTCGATCGCGGCGACGACTTCGCGAGTGCCGAGCGCGAAGAACCCGAATGCCTCCTCGTCGTCACGGCCGGTGATCCGGCGCCGTGGCTGAACGCCGATCCGGATCTGCTCGTCACGGCGGCGCGCGGCGCGCGATGGAACGGACACGCGAATGCGCTGAGCCCGGCCCGCGTCGAGTGGCCGATCATCGACGACGTCGCGGCGGCAACCCGGCAGATCGGCGTCGCACGCATCACGCGCGACGCCGAACCTGCCCTGTCTTCGCGCGTCCGGCTTCAGCCGGACTCTCCAACCGCGCGTCGGATCATCCTGCAGCGCCGCAGCGCCGTGGCCTTCGACGCACGCAGCTCGCTTCCGCGCCAGGCGTTCATATCGATGCTCGCTCGCACTGCACCTGGTTCTTCGCCGTGGGATGCGATCGACTGGCCGCCACAGATACATCTCCTGCTGTTCGTCCATCGCGTCGAAGGACTGACCCCCGGCGTCTACGCGTATCTCCGCGATCGATCAGTGGTTGACGAGTGGCGTAAGGCGATGCGACCGGAGTTTCTCTGGGAACCCGCGAACGTCTCGAACGACTCGAACGATCCGAACGATCCGAACGATCCGAACGATCCGAACGATCCGAACGATCCGAACGGCCTGTATTTGCTCTTGCCGTTCGACGTGACGTGGGTGGCGAACCGGGTCTCCTGTGATCAGGACATTGCCGCCGACGGTTTCTTCAGCCTCGGGATGATCGCCCGACTGGAATCGACGCTCAAGGAGCAGGGTGACTTGTGGTACCGCCGGCTCTTCTGGGAATCCGGAATCATCGGGCAGATTCTGTATCTCGAGGCGGAGGCTGCGGGCGCCCGCGCGACCGGCATCGGCTGCTTCTATGACGACGCTGTGCACGAGGCCGCGGGCCTGTCCGGTACGGAATGGCAGAGCATTTATCACTTCTCGATGGGCGTCCCGGTGGAGGACGATCGCCTCACCACGGAGCCAGGGTACGAATGGGAGCGAACGTAGCGTCCGGGTTCAGCCCGACGTCGTCCGACTAGAGCGTCTTCCGCGAGCATGTAGGAAGCGTTCCCCGTACGGTGATTCAGCCATGCCGGCCAGTCCGGGTCCGGGTCCGCACGCCGGGAAAGCTCCTTCCGCTCCCGCCCTGCCGCTGCCGCCGCCAGTAGGAGTTGATTCGACCGCCTGCCATCGCGGCATGCACCGACAGTGCTGATTCGGTAGGGCGCGGATCGCGCAGCCCGAACTGGCGGCCGCCAATCGCTGCACTCGCTTTCCGGACTCTCGACGCGGCGTGCTCCGAACGGACACCGGCCCTGTCCGGCACGGCTGCCTCACCACGCCTATCTCGACGGACGAGTGGCGTGCCGATCAGCGGCGAGCCTGTGCCAGAGCCACGGCGGAGCAGGAAATCTAGCGCACCCTGATCGGGATGTCCCTGGCGATCGTCGCCTTTGCGGCCGTCGCTTCGAGGTGGATCACGTAGGCACCGGGGGCCACCCCCGCGAGTTTGATCGGCGCGGTGAAGCTGAAGACGCCACCCTCGGCGGCCGGATGCGGTGCGCTGAAGGTCGAGAGGACGCGGCCCGCGTCGGAGCGCAGATCCACTTTGAGATCGACCGGATGCGTGGGCTTTTTTCCAGCCTCGTACACCTCGGTGTACAAAGTGACGGTTTCCTCGGGCCAGAACGTGCGCGCCGCCGTCATCGGCGACGGCAGTCTGCTGTCGAGCGGTCTGGCGGTGCCGGGCCAGATCGTGACGGTCTCTTGTGCCGTTGAGGACGTCACCGCCACGCCGCTCATGCTGAGCGGTTCCTTCGCGTAGTTTGGAATCTCGAGGTCGTACGTCACGCTGCCCGCACGTCCGATCGTCGGCCCGCCAGCCACACGCAGCTGATATCGGCCGGGCGCGAGCATCATCTCCGTCACGACGCGCACGCCGCGTGTCTTCGTCTTTTCGTACGTCTCAGGCTTCAATGCCAGCGACATCTCGTGACGCTGGCCCGCGACGAGCTTGCCTTCAGCGGTGATCGGCCGCAGCGCGACCGCGAGGTCGCCGACGAGCCGCCCCTGTTTCTGCACCAGGTTCAGCGCTTCGGAACCGAATTCCGCGGTGATGGCTACCCTGGCCAGCTGGCCGGTGCCCTTATACGGCGCCGCGAACAGGCGGATCGGAACGCCGGTGATGCCGATGGGACTCTGGAGCGCCTCCGTGATCGTCGGCGCCAGTGTCGATGCGCGCGTGACGAGCGGCGTCTTGCGATGCAGCGGTGCCAGATAGCCGCCGCGCGAGCGCACCTCCAGCCCTGGACGCTTCACACGGATCTGGACCTGGTGGAACCGTCCGTCGGTACGGGGGGTGTTCGTCGAAAACCCCAGCACATAGTAGGTGCTGTTCTCGCGCACCACGCGATCGAAGGCCTCGCCGAAATTGTTGGTGTCGAGAATGGCAAAGCCGCCGGTCGTGTCTGCCAGCCGTCGCAGGTCCTGCAACCGTCCGATGCGTGTCTGCGAGACTTCCGTAGTGGGATCGACGTCCGCCCGCACCGATGCGGTGATATCGCGACCCGGCGTGAGGCCTGCCGGGTCCATCGGGTAGATGCTGACGTTGCCGCGTGTGGCGGCAGTGATTGCCCCGTGGAGATCTTCGATCGCCAGGCTGCGAACGCCGCTGGTGTAGTCGAGCGCCTCGTACACGCTGGTCCCGAGCCCCGTCGTCACATAGATGATCGACTTGCGGCGCCCGCCGATTCCCGCCATGAACTCGATGAGCGAGCGCAGGCTCGACATCCGTGTTCGCAACAGGTAGTCCGCTTCGCGATCCAGAAGCTGCCCCGACCGGAGCGTCGCTTCCTGCTCGGTCAGCTGCTGCGTGATGGCCTGCGCGACGGCCGCCTCGGCAGCGGCCGCGGAAGTCCCCGTGGTCCCGGTACCGCCTCCAGCCTGCTGCGCCGCGCTGGCATCCGCGATCGCGCGCGCGGCAGACCCCTCGGGAGCGTCGTTGACGCTGGCCTGCTCGAGGTCGCTGCTGCCGAATCCGGCGCTCAGCTTGTCGATCGATCGGAGCAGTAACGTCCGATCGCTGGTGAAGTCCTGGCCGTCTGCGGATCGGCCGCGGCCGACGTAGACGATTGCCGCGCTGTCGTTCGGCCCGAAGTGCTGCTGGATGAACTGGCGCAGCCGCAAACGAAGGTTGGCGACCAGTGATGGAGAGATCTCGTCAACGGCGATGAGGTAGATCCGTCCTTCCGGCCGTTCATTCGTGCGCACGTCGGACACGATCGTGGTCTCCGACGCGGGAGCGATCTCGCGCTCGATGGGAACGTCGATCACGGCAAAGCTGGTGATCGGCTGCGGCTGGCCTTCCTCGAGGATCTCGAAGTCTTCCGCCTGCAGGTCGGTGACCGGATTGCCGTCCTTGTCGACGACGAAGGCATCGAGCTCGATGGCGTCAACGGTCGAACGGAAAATGGGAATGTCGATGGGCGACGGCGGCTGCTGCGCACCGGCGGTGAGGACGGTCAGAGTCAGCAATACCGGGAGAGCCGACACTCGGAATCTCATGAATGGCCTCGTAATGCAGCTCCCGCCAGCCGCAAGAAGTGACTGCGCGATCTTACCGGCAATTGACTGGAACCGGGGGCGTTCTATAGCATGGGCAGGTTTGGGAAACTCTTCACAAGCGTGCTCTTCAGGAGCATAGAGGGATCATGGACGGCTGGCTGGGCGTAGTAATCATGATTGCCCTGGGCGTTGGCTTTGCGGGCGTCATGATCGGCCTGTCGGTCCTGCTCGGTCCGAAGAACCCCACCCCCGAAAAACTGGCGCCGTATGAGTGCGGCATGCCCGCCGTCGGCGACGCCCGTGAGCGCCACTCGGTGAAGTTCTACCTGGTGGCGATGATCTTCCTGCTGTTCGACATCGAGATCGCCTTTCTCTACCCGTGGGCGCTTGCCCTGCGCGATCTCGGGTGGTTCGGATTCGGTCAGATCCTGACGTTTTTCCTGATTCTTACCGTCGGCTATGTCTATGTCTGGCGGAAGGGATTGCTCGACTGGGGACCCTCGGTGGTCCGGCGCCTGCGTGAACAGCGGGTCGAACGGAAGGTCGCGTAGACATGGCCACAGCCACTGAGACGCACGAACACGGCCTCGATCCGGAACTGCCGCTGCTGACCACGACGGTGGAGAAGGTCGTCCAGTGGGCGAGACGGTCGGCCATTTGGCCGGCGCAGTTCGGCCTGGCGTGCTGCGCCATTGAAATGATGGCGATGGCCGCCAGCCGTTATGACATCGCGCGGTTCGGTGCCGAAGTATTCCGCGGCTCGCCGCGGCAGTCGGACCTGATGATCGTGGCCGGACGGCTCTCGCGGAAGATGGCGCCGGCGATGCGCCGCGTCTACGACCAGATGCCCGACCCGAAGTGGGTGATCTCGATGGGCGCCTGTGCGTCGGTTGGCGGCGTCTTCGACAACTACGCCATCGTCCAGGGTGTCGATCAGGTCGTGCCGGTGGATGTGTTCGTGCCTGGCTGCCCGCCGCGGCCGGAATCGCTGATCTACGGAATCGTTCAACTGCAGAACAAGATTGCCCGCTCGCGCGCGTAACCGCTCGCGGCGCTAGACATGACCTCTACCGACATCATCGCGGCTCTGTCGTCCCTTGTGCCCGGCGCTTCATTCGAGGCGGCCGCGAGCGTCGATTTCGCGACGATCTATGTGCCGGCGGATCGGCTGGTCGACACGTGCCGGGCCCTCCGAGACGCCGACGGCCTGCGTTTTACGACGATCATTGAAATCACCGCGGCCGACTACCTGCCGCGCCAGCCGCGTTTCGAGGTGGTCTATCACCTGTTGTCCATTTCCCGTCGCGCTCGTGTGCGGTTGAAGGTGCGTGTGGCCGATGGCGGCTCATTGCCGACGGTGCAGGGGGTCTGGAAGGGGGCCGGCTGGCTCGAGCGGGAAGTGTGGGACATGTTCGGCATCGTGTTCGACGGCCACCCCGACTTGCGGCGGCTGCTGATGCCTGAGGACTGGGATGGACACCCCGCGCGGAAGGACTATCCGGTCCAGATCCGCAAGGGGGCGCAGACCTACGAGCCGCTCGAGGTCAGCGAAAACGAATTCCGCGCCAACATCGAGCGCGACCGCGTCCGCAGGGCGCACTAGTGACAAGAATGAACCACCAAGGCCGCGAAGGACGCGACGGACGCCAAGACAACCTTGGTCTGCTTCGCGATCTTCGCGAGCTTCGCGGTTAAAACGACGTGGCTGAACTGCGTACGGAAACGATGACGGTCAACATGGGGCCGCAGCACCCCAGCACGCACGGCGTGCTGCGCCTGGTGCTGGAGCTTGATGGTGAAGTCATCCAGTCAGTGATGCCGACCATCGGCTATCTCCACACGGGTATCGAAAAGACCGCCGAGCAGAAGAAGTGGCAGCAGGTGATTCCGCTGGTCGAGCGGATGGATTATCTTGGCGCCCAGTCGAACAGCCTGGCGTACGCGATGGCCGTCGAGAAGCTGCTCGGTCTCGAGATGCCGGGGCGCGTCAAGGACATCCGTGTGCTGATTGCTGAACTGCAGCGGATTTCGAGCCACCTGATCTGGCTCGGCACCCACGGCATGGAAATCGGCGCGGTGTCGATGCTGTTCTACGCCGTCCGCGAGCGCGAACTGCTCCTCAACATCAACGAGCTGGTTGCCGGTTTCCGCTTTTTTCCGAGTTACATCCGCATCGGCGGCCTGCGCGAGGATCTGCCGCGCGGGTTCCACGAGACGGTGAGTGCGTTCCTCGAGCGATTCCCCGCGAAGATTGACGAGTTCGAGGGTCTGCTGACGAAGAACGATATCTTCCGCCGCCGGACGGAAGGCGTCGGTGTGGTGATGCAGGAAGACGCGATGCAGTGGGGGCTGGTGGGTCCGATCCTGCGCGCCACCGGCTCGGATTACGACGTCCGCCGCTACTTCCCCTATCTCGGCTACGAGACCTACGACTTCAAGGTCCCGACGGCGACCGAGGGGGACGTCTACGCGCGGTATCGCGTGCGCGTGGCGGAGATGCGGGAGAGCGTCAAGATCTGCAAGCAGGCGCTGTCGCGCATCACGCCGTCGGGTACGTGGGCCTGCGATGATCCGCGCGTGGTGCCGCCGCCGAAGGACAAGGTGTACTCGGAGATGGAAGCGCTGATTCAGCACTTCCTGATCTATTCGCAGGGCTTTACGGTGCCGGCCGGCGAGGCCTACGTGCCGATCGAGGGGCCGCGCGGCGAGCACGGAACCTATATCGTGTCGGACGGTACGAACCGCCCCTGGCGCGTCAAAATGCGCGCGCCGTCGTTGATGGCCATTCAGTCGCTGCCGGCGCTTGTCCGCGGCGGCCTGATCGCCGACGTTGTCGCGGTGATCGGTTCCACCGACGTCGTCATGGGGGACTGCGACCGGTGAGTTTTCATCCGCGCGTCGAATACGCCACGTTCCACCGCTCCGAGCGCAAGCTGGCCGATCTCGGCGAGGAGTTCACGTACACCCCAGAGAATCAGGCGACCTTCAACGAGCTCGTCACGCACTATCCGGACGACCAGCGAAAATCGGCGATTCTCTACGCGCTGTTCCTGGTGCAGAAGCAGCAGGGATATATCTCGGGCGCGTCGATGCGGTTCGTGGCGGAACAGATCCGCTGCACGCCCGCCGAGGTCGAGGACGTCGTGTCGTACTACACGATGTTCTACACCAAGCCGGTGGGGAAGTACGTGCTGAACGTCTGCCGCACGCTGTCATGCGCGTTGCTGGGCGCCGAGCGGGTGACGGAGGAATTGGGCGCGAAGCTTGGCATCACGCCCGGACAGACGACGCCGGACGGCATGTTCACGCTGATGGAAGTGGAGTGCCTCGGGGCGTGCGACCGCGCGCCGGTGCTGATGATCAACGATGACGGGTGGCACGAGCGGCTCGCGCCGGAGCAGGTGGGCAAGTTCGTGGATGACCTCCGGGCGAACGGCTACGCCGCGCTGACCGGGTGTCATCTGCATGTCGAGAAGAAATGAGAGTTACCGCGAGGGCCGCGAAGGTGGCGAAGGACGCGAAGAAAGTTAAGAGTCATTTTGTTTTCCTTCGCGATCTTCGCGCTCTTCGCGAGCTTCGCGGTTAAAGACGAAACATGTTCGAACCCGTTCTGACCAACCACGTCCGCGAGCCGAACGCCTTCGCGCTCGACTTCTACGTGAAGAACGCGCGTGGGTACGAAGGGCTCCGCAAGGCGCTGACGCTGCAGCCGAACGAGATCATCGAGCAGGTCAAGGCGTCGGGCCTCAGGGGCCGCGGTGGCGCCGGGTTTCCCACGGGCCTGAAGTGGCAGTTCGTCCTCAAGGACACGCCCAAGCCGAAATACATCGCCTGCAACGCGGACGAGAGCGAGCCCGGCACGTTCAAGGATCACGTGCTGATGGAGCGCAATCCGCACCTGCTGATCGAAGGGTGCGCGATCGGCTGCTATGCGATTGGCGCGAAGGTCGCCTACATCTACATCCGCGGCGAGTTCCTCCATGTGCAGGAGACGCTCGAACGTGCGGTGCAGGAGGCCTATGCCGCGGGACACCTCGGGAAGAACATCTACGGCAGCGGCTTCGACTGCGACGTGTATGTGCATCGCGGCGCCGGCGCCTACGAAGCCGGTGAGGAGACCGCGCTCATCGAATCGCTGGAAGGGAAGCGCGCGCAGCCGCGGTTGAAGCCGCCGTTTCCGGCGGTCGAAGGGCTCTACCAGTGCCCGACCGCCGTCAACAACGTCGAGACGCTCTGCAACGTTCCGCTGATCGTCCTGAACGGACCGCAGTGGTTTGCCGGCCTTGGTCCCGAGAAGAACGGCGGACCGAAGCTGTTCTGCGTCAGCGGCCAGGTCACGCGTCCGGGCGTCTACGAAGCCTCGATGAACACCACGCTTCGCGAGCTGGTGTTTGGCGATGAGTACGCGCGGGGCATGAAGGACGGCCGCGCGTTCAAGGCGATCATTCCGGGCGGCTCGTCCGTCCCGATCCTGCTCGAGAAGGATCTCGATGCGCCCGCCAGCTTCGATGGCGTCCAGAAGGCGGGGTCGCTCCTCGGCTCGGCTGGTCTCATCGTGATGGACGACACCGTCTGCATGGTGTGGCTGGCGATGAACCTGCTGCATTTCTACCGTCACGAGTCGTGCGGCAAGTGCACGCCGTGCCGCGAGGGCGGCGACTGGCTCTACAAGCTGCTGCAGCGCGTCGAGCGCGGCGACGGGCAGATGAAGGACATCGACCTCCTCTTCGGCGTCGCCAGCAACATCGTCGGCAAGACGCTGTGCGCGTTCGGCGACGCCGCGGCGACGCCGGTGCTCACCACGTTGAATCACTTCCGCGGTGAATTCGAGGCGCACATCCACGAAGGGCGCTGCACGCTGCCCGCAGAGTGGCGCGCGAAACAGCCGATGCTCGCGGGGGCGCACTGATTTGGAACCGCGAAGGCCGCGAAGGATGCGAAGAACGCGAAGAGAATACACGGCAGGTGTGTCCTACTTCGCGAACTTCGCCACTTTCGCGCTCTTAGTGGTGAAGGGTGAGTGATGGACCTTCGCTTCGGTATTCAGCTCGGGATCATCGGCCTGACGTTCTTCATGCTGATCAACGCGTCGGCACTGCTGGTGCTCGCCGAGCGGAAGATCATGGGCTTCATGCAGCAGCGGTACGGCCCGTACCTGGTCGGGCCGCACGGACTGCTGCAGCCGCTCGCCGACATTCTCAAGCTGCTGATGAAGGAGGAGCTGCGGCCGAAGGGCGCGGACAAGTGGCTCTTCACGCTCGCGCCGATCCTCGCGGTGACGGCGGCGTTCGCGGCGTTTGCCACGGTGCCCTGGGGTGGAGAGACCACTTTCTTCGGCCTGCTCGATCAGCCGGTCAAGCTCGGCGTCGCGGATATCAACGTCGGGCTGCTGGTGGTGTTTGCCATCACCTCGATGGGTGTCTACGGCATCGTGCTGGCTGGCTGGGCCTCCAACAGCAAATACGCGCTGATGGGCGGTCTCCGCGCGTCGGCGCAGATGATCAGCTACGAGCTCGCCTACGCGACGTCGCTGGCCGCGGTCATCCTGCTCGCCAGCTCGTTGTCGCTGCGCGAGGTCGTGGACTCACAGGCCGGCACCTGGTTTGGTTTCATTCCACGCTGGTACCTGTTCCTGCAGCCGGTCGGCTTTGTCATCTACCTCATCGCGGGCGTCGCCGAGACCAATCGCGCGCCGTTTGATTTTCCAGAGGCCGAGCAGGAGCTGGTGGCGGGCTTCAACACCGAATACAGCTCCGTGCGGTTTGCCCTGTTTCCGCAGGCCGAATACATCAATATGGCGACGATGTCGGCGGTCGCCACCGATCTATATCTCGGCGGCTGGCACGGCATTCCGCTGCTCGACCAGTACGGTCTCAGCTGGCTGACGTTCCTGCTGAAGGTCGGAGCGATTCTCTTTACCTACATCTGGATGCGGTGGACGCTGCCGCGATACCGCTACGACCAGCTGATGGGGTTCGGCTGGAAGTTCCTGTTCCCGTTGTCGGTGCTCAATCTGATCGCCACCGCGGCGGCGGTGCTCTACTTCAATGTCTGAAGTCATCACCTTCTACGTGCTGTCCGGCCTGGCGATTCTCGCGTCGGCGCTCGTCATCGGTCAGCGCAACCCGATGTACAGCGTGATGTTCCTCATTGCCGCCTTCGCAGCGCTGGCCGGTCTCTACATCCAGCTCGAAGCGCCGTTCGTCGCCGTGGCGCAAATCATCATTTACGCCGGCGCGATCATGGTGCTGTTCCTCTTCGTCGTCATGCTGCTCAATGCGCCGCAGGAAGACGCGGCGGAATGGGATCGGACGCATCCGTTGCGGCGTTCCGGGTTCGCCCGGGTCGGCGCCGTGCTCGCGGGCGCACTCATCCTCGAGCTCGCCTATGCGCTGCTGAAGGTCAACGGACTTGACGCACCAGTCGGCAGCCAGACGAATGGCGTGACCGTCAGCTCCGTGCGCGAGCTTGGCAAGGTGCTGTTTGACCGGCACGCGTTCGCCTTCGAAGCCACCTCGGTGCTGATCCTGGTGGCGATGGTTGGCGCGGTGGTACTGGCGCGCAGGGAAGGCGAGTCGTGATTCCTCTCAGCAGCTATCTCATCGTCTCGGCGGTGCTCTTCGCCATCGGGACAGCGGGCGTGTTCCTGCGCCGCAACCTGATCACGATTCTGCTGTCGGTCGAGATCATGCTCAACGCCGTGAACCTGACGTTCGTGGCGTTCGGCCGGTTTCGCGGCGACGTGGACGGGCAGATCATCACGTTCTTCGTCATGACCGTGGCAGCAGCGGAGGCGGCTGTTGGACTGGCGCTGATCATCGCGCTCTTCCGTCACCGCGAGTCACTCAACCCTGATGCGTTTACATCACTGAAGTGGTGACGATGTTCACAGATCACAACACACCGAGACACCGAGGGCACCGAGAAAGAGCGATCAGTCTCTTTTTCTCAGTGCCTCGGTGTGTCGTATTCAGTGAAGGCTGCTGAAAGAACAGTGCTCGCGCTCATCCCTCTCTTTCCGCTGATCGGCTTCGTCACCAACGCGCTGATCGGGCGCCGGCTGCCGAAGAGCGTCTCCGGCGGCCTCGCGTCGCTGGTGATGGTGGCGTCGTTCGCCGTGTCCGCGTCCGCCGTGTGGCAGCTGGTCGGCCTGCCGGCGGAGGAGCGCGTCATCGACCAGACGCTCTACACCTGGCTCGCCTCTGACGACTTCAATCTGCCGCTGACGTTCCGTCTCGACCAGCTGTCGGCGTTGATGATTCTGGTCGTCACCGGCATCGGCTCGCTGATTCACATCTACTCGACCGCCTACATGCACGACGAGAGAGACAGCGAGTTCGCGCGCTACTTCTCGTACCTGAACCTGTTTGCGGCGTTCATGCTCGTGCTCGTGCTCGGCGCCAGCTTCCCGGTGATGTTCGTCGGCTGGGAAGGCGTCGGTCTCTGCTCGTATCTGCTGATCGGGTTCTGGTTCAAGAAGCAGTCTGCGTCCGACGCCGGCAAGAAAGCATTCGTCGTCAACCGCATCGGCGACTACGCGTTCATCCTCGGCATGCTGGCGCTGTTCACGCAGTTCCGCACGCTCGACTTCCGGGCGATCGCCGAAGCGGTTGCCGGAATGCCGATCGAGGCATCGTTCGGCATTCTGTCCACGGCCACGCTGCTGCTGTTCATCGGCGCCACCGGGAAGTCGGCGCAGATCCCGCTCTACACCTGGCTGCCGGACGCGATGGAAGGTCCGACGCCGGTCTCCGCACTCATCCACGCGGCGACGATGGTGACGGCGGGCGTCTACATGATCGGCCGCAACGCGGCCCTGTTCAGCCATGCACCGGAGACGATGATCGTCGTTGCCGTGATCGGCGCGGCAACGGCGCTGATGGCGGGCACGATCGGCCTGGTCCAGAACGACATCAAGCGCGTGCTCGCGTATTCGACGGTGTCGCAGCTCGGCCTGATGTTCCTGGCAATGGGCGTCGGCGCATTCGGCGCCGGTATCTTCCATCTCTACACCCACGCGTTCTTCAAGGCCTGCCTGTTCCTCGGATCGGGCGCCGTCATCCACGCGCTGCACGGCGAGCAGGACATCCGCAACATGGGCGGCCTCAAGAAAGCGCTGCCGATCACGTTCTACACCTTCGTCATCGCCTCGCTGGCGATCGCGGGATTCCCGGGCCTCGCTGGTTTTTTCAGCAAGGACGAGATCCTGTTCGAGACGTTCGCTGAAGGGCACACGATCCTGTGGGTCGTCGGCGCGGCGACGTCGCTGCTGACGGCGACCTACATGTTCCGCCTGGTCTACCTCACGTTCTTCGGTCAGCGCCGCCACGACGCGCCAGCGCACGATTCGCACCCTTCGCACCATCATGGTTCCGATTCGCACCTTCATGACGCGCCGCCCGCGATGGCGTTCGCCCTGATCCTGCTCGCGATCGGATCGGTGGTCGCCGGTTACATCGGGATTCCGCACGCACTGGGTGGACACAACGCGCTGGGTGCGTGGCTCGAGCCGGCCTTTGGCCTGCGCGAGGCAGCCGCCGGAGGCGCGGAAGGTGCGGCGGACCACGCCAGCCTCGAGATGACGCTGATGGTGATCTCGAGCGTGATCGCCATTCTCGGGATTGCGATTGCGACGGCGATCTGGCTGCGCAAGCGTGAAGCGGCTGACGCGATGGCGCGGACGTTCGCGCCCATTCATCGTCTGCTGCTGAACAAGTACTACGTGGACGAGCTGTACGACGCCACCATCGTGCAGCCGATCAAGATCGTGTCGCAGCGCGGCCTCTGGCGCGGGTTCGATGTGCGCGTCATCGACGGCGCCGTCAACGGCACCGGTGCGCTCGTCTCGGGCGCGTCCGCGGTACTGCGCCGGCTGCAGACCGGCTCGGTGCGCGCGTACGCAGGATCATTGTTCGTCGGGGTCGTCGTCGTCCTCGGCTACTACTTATGGCGTTGATTTGACTCCGCTCCTGACTCTCTCGTGGCTTGTGCCGCTTGTCGGCGCGCTGCTGCTGCTCCTGATCCCGAACAAGGACGGCAGCCGCAACGCGTCGGTCCGCTGGCTGGCGCTGGGCGTCTCGATCGTCACGTTCGCGGTATCGCTGCTGCTCTGGTGGTACTTCAATCCCGGGTCGGCGGAATTCCAGTTCGTGGAACGGACGCCGTGGATTCCGGCGTTTGGCATCGACTACTACGTCGGCATCGACGGCATCAGCCTGCTGCTGGTGGTGCTGACGACGTTCCTGACGCCGATCGCGCTGCTGTCGTCGTGGGAAGGCATCGAGCACAAGGTCAAGGAGTTCTGCGTTTTCATCCTCGCCCTCGAGGCGGCGATGATCGGCGTGTTCATCTCGCTCGACCTGTTCCTCTTCTACGTGTTCTGGGACGCGATGCTCATCCCGATGTATTTCCTGATCGGGATCTGGGGCTACGACCAGCGCATCTACGCGGCGATCAAGTTCATGCTCTACACGATGGCGGGGAGCGTCCTGATGCTCATCGCCATCCTCGGCCTTGCCTATCTGCACAGCGAGGCGACCGGCAGCTACACCTTCGACCTGCTCAAGCTCTATACGCTGCAGATCGCGCCAGAAACCCAGCGCTGGTTCTTCCTGGCCTTCGCGCTGGCGTTCGCGATCAAGGTGCCGCTGTTCCCGTTCCACACCTGGTTGCCGGATGCGCACGTGCAGGCGCCGACCGCCGGCTCGGTGATTCTGGCCGGCGTGCTGCTGAAGATGGGCACCTATGGGCTGGTCCGCTTCGCGTTTCCGCTGTTCCCGACCGCTGCCGCCGAGTTCGCGCCGTGGCTCGCCGCGCTCGCGGTGATCGGCATCATCTATGGCGCCCTCGTCGCGATGGTGCAGCCGGACATGAAGAAGCTGGTGGCCTACTCCTCGGTCAGCCACCTGGGCTTTGTCGTCCTCGGCATCTGCGCGATGAACGTCCAGGGACTGCAGGGCGCCGTCTACCAGATGCTGGCGCACGGGGTCAGCACCGGCGGCCTCTTCCTCATCGTCGGCATGCTGTCCGATCGCCGGCACACGAGATTGATCTCGGAGTTCGGCGGGTTGAAGAGCGTGATGCCGCGGCTGACTGCCGCGTTCCTGATCATCACGCTCGCGTCGATCGGCATGCCGGGCCTCAACGGCTTCGTCGGCGAATTCCTGATCATGCTCGGGGCCTTCCGATGGGATCCGCGCTACGTCGTCGGCGCCGGGCTGGGAGTGATTCTCTCGGCCGTCTACATGCTGTGGATGTTCCAGCGCGTCTACTACGGCGAGGTGACGCACGACGAAAACAAGACGCTGCCCGACCTGCGGCCCCGTGAATGGGCAGCCGCGCTGCCGCTGTGCGCGATGGCGATTGCGATGGGCGTCTTTCCGATGTTCTTCCTGAAGCCAATGGAGCCGGCGGCCCGCAAGATCGTCGAACAAGTGGGGTATACGCAGCCGGTGCGAGTCGAGAAACGTGATCTCCCGGTCGTCAACGGCACGAGCGAGGTGGTGCTGAATGTTCAACACTGATCTCGATGCCTTGATCCCGATGCTCTGCGTCACGCTTACCGCGCTGGCGACGATGGGCACGGAGGCGTTCCGTGGACGCAGCGACAGGTTGCCCATTGGCTGGTGGGGGCTGATTGGATTGGGCGGCGCCGCGCTCTCCGCCGCGCTGCTCTGGAACCGCAACGTTGTCGGCTACGGTGTCATCGTCGCGGACAACTTCGGCCTGTTCGTCACGTTCGTGCTGATCGTGGTCGGCGCGTTGACCATCATGTTCTCGTCACAGGTCGTCTATCGCGATGGCATTCCCGCCGGCGATTACTACGCGCTCGTACTGTTTGCGATCGTCGGGATGATCATGATGGCTACCGCCTCGGATCTGCTGGTCATCTTCGTCGCCCTCGAGATTCTGTCGCTCGCGGTCTACGTGTTGACCGGCGTCCGGCGCGACAGCGCGAAGGGCAGCGAGGCGGCCTTCAAGTACTTCCTGCTGGGCGCCTTCTCGAGCGCGTTCTTCCTGTACGGCATCGCCTTCACCTATGGGGTCGCCGGGAGCACGCGGCTCGAGGCGATCGGTTCGTTCCTGTCGGCGCAGGCGCTGAGCAACAACCCGATGATCCTGCTGGCCCTGGGGCTGCTGCTCGTCGGCTTCGCGTTCAAGATTTCCGCCGTGCCGTTCCACATGTGGACGCCGGATGCCTACGAGGGCGCGCCGGCGATCGTCACCGGCTTCATGTCCACCGGTGTGAAGGTCGCGGCCTTCGCGGCGTTCACGCGTGTGTTCCTCTCGACCTTCGAGCCGTTCAGCAACGACTGGGCGCCGCTCGTGGCGTGGGTGGCGGCGGCGACGATGATCCTCGGAACCGTGGTGGGCGTTGCCCAGAGCAATCTGAAACGCATGCTCGCCTACTCGAGCATTGCGCACGGCGGCTACCTGCTGGTGGGTCTCGTTGCCGCAAATTCCGTCGGCAAGGCGGCGATTCTGTTTTATCTGCTGGCCTACTCGGTGACCAATCTCGCGGCGTTCGGCGTGATTGCCCTGCTCGGCGCCCGCGATCGCGACAACGACGAGCTGCGCGACTACGCCGGGCTCTGGCACACGCGGCCGGCGCTGGCGGCGCTGATGACCGTCTGCCTGCTGTCGCTGGGCGGCCTGCCGCCCACGGCCGGCTTCATCGGCAAGTGGTACATCTTCAGCGCCGCCGTCAGCGCCGGCTATTACTGGCTGGCAATTATCGGCGTCCTGACGAGCGTGGTGTCGGTGTTCTTTTACCTCCGCGTCGTCGTCATGATGTATATGGCTGATCGCGAAGCCGGCCTGCCCGCTCCTGTCGCGATCCCGCGCGTCGGGATGGCGGCGCTGATGGTCGCGATTATCGCGATCGTCTATCTTGGCGTGCTGCCGACGCGGGTCCTCGACTTCGCTGCGGAATCGATCGCAACTATCTTCTAACGACGTACCGTTCACACTTCCGTGGTCTCGCTTCTTTGTTCGTGTTCAGGTCCGAACCTGAACACGAACCGAGAACCGGGAACCTGGAAGGGTGAACAGAAAGAAGGCTACTTATGGTTCTCACGAAAGCCGAACTACTCAGCTCTTTGCAGAAAGAATCCCGTATCCTCGGCCACCTCGCCGACAAGGTTGAACCGTCGATGGTGGACTACCGGCCGACGCCGAAGCAGCGCAGCTCGCTGGAGCTGCTCCGCTACATGACGATCATGGGGCCGCAACTCGTCGGCGCGGCCAAGGCCGGCTCGTTCGACGGCGCCGCCTGGGGCGAGGCCAGCAAGGCTGCCGAAGCGCGTGACTGGAATCAGACAGTCGCGGTGATCAAGAAGCAGGGCGACGAGTACGCAAAGCTGCTCGCCGACATGTCGGATGCGGACCTGCGCGCTGAGATGACCGGCTTCGACGGCAACAAGGTGAGCAAGGGCAAGTTCATCGTCGACCTCGTGCTCGGCGGTCATGCGGCCTATCGCACGCAGCTGTTCTGCTACCTGAAGTCGTGCGGCCGCGAGGAGCTCTCCACATACAACCTGTGGCAGGGCGTCGATGCGCCGGCGCCTGCGAACGCTTGACAGCAGGCCCAAGGCCGAAGGCCTAAGGCCCAAGGGCTGGTCCAGGAACAAGGTCCTGGATTGCTCTTGGGCCTTGACCAGCCCTTAGGCCTTGGGCCTTCGGCCCTAGGCCTTATACACTCGCGCTCATATGAGCGGCTCCGTCGAAGAATCCCGTATCGGATCGGTTCAGGGAGTCAAACCACCTGGCGTCCGCGAGCTGACGCCTCGCGCCATCATCTGCGGCATCGTCGTCGCGGCGGTGATGGGCGCCTCCTACCCCTACATGGTCCTGAAGCTTGGCTTCGGACCCAACGTCTCGGTGGTCGCCGCCTTCTTCGGCTACCTGGCGCTCGGCCTCATCTTCCGCGACTACAACCGCTGGGAAAACAACATGGTGCAGACGGCGGGCACCGCCGGCGCGCAGACGGCCTTCATGTGCGTGCTGCTGGCGGCGTTCGACATGCTCGCCGCCAGCCCCGGCGTGTCCTTCACCACCACGCTCAGCCCGCTGCAGTCGTTCGCCTGGCTCACCATCGCCGGCCTGCTCGGCGTGCTGCTGGCCGTGCCGATGCGGCAGCACTTCGTCGTTGACGAGAAGCTGACCTACGCGGACGGCGTGGCCGCCGGCGAAACGTTGATCGTGCTCGACAGCCGCGGCGGCGAGGCGACGCGCGCGGCGCGGGCGCTGGCCATCGGCGTGGCCGCGTCAGCGGCCCTCATGTTGATGACCGAAGACGCCCTGGTCCTCAACTGGTTCCCGTCCACGATGCTGCTCGGAACCGCGGTCATGATGACGACGGGCGTCGGGGTGAACTGGAGCCTGCTGTCGCTGGGCTCCGGCATGCTTGTCGGCATGCGGATCAACGCCAGCATGCTGCTCGGAACGATCGTCGGGTGGATGATCGCGCCGTATGCGCTTCTGCACTACGGCGTGATCCAGCCGACGTTCACCCGTACCGACGTGCTGTTCTGGGTGATGTGGCCGGCCACGGCGATGATGGTGTCTGGCGGCCTCACCGCACTGGCGCTGCGCTGGAGCATCCTGAAGCGAACGTTTTCCCGCCTGTCCGGCGCCCGCGCGGACGCCACCAGCTTTCCGCTGCCGTGGGTGGTCGTCGGCGTCATCGTCCTGGCGGTGGCGCTGATGGTGCTGCAGTGGCTGACGTTCGGCATCGCCATGTGGCTGACGTTGATCGCCATCATCCTGTCGCTGCCGCTGATGCTCGTCGGTTTGCGGGTTCTGGGCGAGACCAACTGGGGCCCGATCAGCCAGATGACGAACATGATGCAGGTCATCTTCGGCGCGATCGCGCCCGGCAATCTGACGGTCAACATGGTGTCGAGCGGAACGACGGGCACGATCGCCGTCGAGTCCGAGGCGCTGATGCAGGACTACAAGGCCGGCTACATGATCGGCTCCTCGCCGAAGAGCATGACGATCATGCAGTTGATCGGCACCCCGGTCGGCGCCGCCGCCGTTTCCTGGATGTATCCGCTCCTCCGCAGCACCTACGGCATCGTCGGTGATCACGCCGGGCTGTCGTCGCCGATTTCACGTCGGCTCGCCGGGTTTGCAGAAATTCTCTCGAAGGGGTTTGATGCGCTGCCGCCTGGCGCCGTCCCGGCGCTCTTGGTCGGCGTGGCGCTCGGTATCCTGTTCACGCTGCTCGAGGAGAGGAAGATCACGTGGGTGCCGTCGCCGACAGGCACCGCGATCGGCATGCTCGTGCCGGCCTCGGTGATCATCGTGATGTTCCTCGGCAGTGTCGTCGATGTGGTCTGGCGCCGCTTCAACCGGGCGTCCAATGAGGCCTATATCGTGCCGCTGGCGTCCGGGTTGATTGCCGGTGAGGCGATCGTGGCGGTTGTCATACCATTGCTCGTCGCGCTCGGAGTCATCAGCCAATGACAAATAGCCGTTCCCGGTTCCCGGTTCTCGCTTCCGGGTTCGTGTTCAGGTTCGTGTTCAGGTTCGGTTCGTGGTTCGCCGTTCTGTTGTTCGTCGCGGCGCTCTCGCACGCTCTCAGCGCGCAACAGCCGATCGACGGACCGCAATACACGAGCGGTAACACGCTCGTGCGGCCGGCCAATTACCGCGAGTGGGTGTTCATCGGCTCGGGCCTTGGCCTGACCTACGACCAGTCCGCGAACAACACGACGTTCACCAACGTCTTCGTCAATCCCGCTGCGTATCGTGGATTCGTGAGCACGTGCAAGTGGCCAGACAAGTCGGTGTTCGTGCTCGAATTCCGCGCCTCAGCAACGGACGCGCCGCCGAACACGAATGGCCGCTTTCAGACGCGCCTCACCGGCATCGAGGCGGAGGTCAAGGACGCACGATTTGCCGACGGCTGGGCGTTCTACAACTTCCGGCTGAAGCCGGACGCTACGGTGATGGCCGACACGGCGGCCCCGCTTGCCGGTCAGGCCGCGGCGTCGTGCGTTGAATGCCACAGCAAGAACACCGCGGTCGAACGCACATTCGTGCAGTTCTACCCGACGCTGCTCGAGGTCGCGCGCGCGAAGGGAACACTGAAGCCTGGCTTCTGATCTTCCGGCTGAAGCCGAAGCTTTCGTTGGGGCCGACCTTCAAGGTCGGCCCCAACTACCATACTCAGGCGGAAGAGCGCGCTAAGATCTCTTAAGTGGCCGAGGACAAGTTCGACGTCGCGCGTGAGCTGACGACGCTCGAGGCGGAGTTGAAGAGGCTCGAGGCGGAGTACAACATGTTCTTCGCCGGCCGGCTGCCGCGTCCGCCGTGGGAAACGCGGGGTCGCGTCGAAGCCATCGTCAAGCGGCTCGATCGCGCGGCCCTGTTCAACACCGGCGATAAATTCCGGTTCCAGATGCTGCAGACGCGGTTTCGGACGTTCACCGACCTCTGGGAGCGCGGGCTGCGTGCGCGCGAAGAAGGGCGGCCGGGACCGTTCGCCCAGCCAAGGCGGACCGAAGAGCCGAAGGCGAAGCGGCCGGAGGATCGCATCCTGAACGTCACCACCTTCTCCGATCCGCTGTCGGAGATGGACAAGCTGCACGACCTCTATAACAGTCTCGCGGAAGCGCGCCGCGACGTCGGCGAGGAGCCGGTGCCGTTCCACAAGTTTGCGGATCTGATCAAGAAGCAGGTCAACGGGCTCAAGGAAAAGGGGAGCCCGGAGGTGGCATTCCGTGTTGCGGTGAAGGATGGGAAGGTAAACTTTACGGCGCGGGGGATGCGCGGAGCCCGGTCGGAATAATCTTCAGACACACCGCTCGAAGAAACTGATGCCGTCAGAAACAAAAAGCCCGGCGCGAGTGTGACTCCGCGCCGGGCCAGGTCGTTGTTCGTGGTTCTAGGCTTTGGTGACGTTCCCTGCCTGCGGACCCTTCGGACCGTCGACGATCTCGAACTCGACCGCCTGACCCTCTTCCAGGGACCGGAAGCCGTTGCCACTGATTGCGGAGTAGTGCACGAACACGTCGCTGCCACCCTCGCGCTCAATGAAACCGTAGCCCTTGGCGTTGTTGAACCACTTGACCTTGCCTGTAATGCGCATCGTTCTTCTTCCCTGCGTGCCACCCAGATTTCGGGCACAAAAAAAGACCGCGAGTGCTTGCGCGGCCTCGACTGCAACGTTGCGGGAACGCCCCTCAACGCACGCTTATCCTACGCGTGCCCCTCAGGAGAGTCAAGTAATTGGCGACGTTTAGAGCCCTGTTAAGCGTGTCGGACAAGACCGGCCTCCTCGACTTTGCGCGCGGACTTGTCGCTCGTGGATTCGAGCTCGTCTCCACTGGCGGGACGGCGCGCGCGCTCGAGGAAGGCGGTCTTTCCGTCATTCCGATCAGCAGCGTCACCGGCTTTCCGGAAATGATGGACGGCCGCGTCAAGACACTCCATCCGAAGGTGCACGGCGGCATCCTGGCGCGCCGCGCGGTGGCGGCCGATCGCGAGGCTGCTCAACAGCACGGGATCACGATGATCGACCTCATCGCCGTCAATCTCTACCCGTTTGCGAAAGCCGCAGCCAACGCCGACACGCCGTTCGACGCGTTGATCGAGGAGATCGACATCGGCGGACCCAGCCTGGTCCGCGGAGCGGCGAAGAATTTCCAGGATGTGCTGGTCGTCGTCTCGCCCGAAGATTATCCGACGGTGCTCGAGCAGCTCGATCGTGAAGGCGGTCCGAGCGCCAGCTTCCGGTTCGGCCTCGCTCGCAGTGCGTTCGTGCACACCGCGTTCTACGACGCCGCGATCGCGGCGACGCTCGCTGAAGTCAACGTCGGCGACGACGGATTCACTCGAGTGGGTACCGGCTCGCCCGCGTTCCGGATGCGTGCGCTGCTCAAGGTTCAGGATCTCCGTTATGGCGAGAACCCGCATCAGGGCGCAGCGTGGTACACGGAATACCCGCGTTACGGCTTTGGTGACGCCGCCGTTCTTCAGGGCAAGGAGCTCTCGTACAACAACCTGCTCGACCTCGACGCGGCCCTTCGCATCGTCCTCGATTTCAGTGAGCCGGTGGCGGCGGTGATCAAGCACACCAATCCGTGCGGCGTGGCGACCGGCGCGAGCGCTGCCGAAGCCTATGTGCGTGCGCGCGACGCCGATGCGCTTGCCGCGTTCGGAGGCATCGTCGGCCTCAACCGGCCGATCGATGCTGCTGCCGCGCGCGCGCTGGTCGCGACCTTCATTGAAGCGGTGATCGCACCCGGCGCCGACGCGGACGCGCGTGCCATCCTCGCCGCGAAGCCGAATCTGCGGGTGGTGACGATGGACTTCGGTCATATTCCAGCCGCCGATCGCGACATCCGCTCGCTCGTTGGAGCGATCGTTGAGCAGAGCCGCGACCGGGTCGTGGAAGCGGCGGAACACTGGCCGGACTCGCAGTTGAAAGTGGTGACGAAGCGCCAGCCGTCCGCCGCGGAATGGCAGGCGCTCAGGTTCGCGTGGCGGATTTGCGCGCACGTGAAGTCGAACGCGGTGATTTTCACGTCGGCCGATCGCACGCTGGCGATTGGCGCAGGACAGATGAGCCGCGTCGACGCGGTGCATCTGGCGCGCATGAAGGCCGCCAGCGGCGGCACCGAGCTGCTGAAAGGATCGGTGGCCGCGTCCGACGCGTTCTTCCCATTCCGCGATGGGCTGGATGCCGTGGCGGCGGCGGGGGCGACGGCGGTAGTGCATCCCGGCGGCTCCGTTCGAGACGAGGAAGTGATCGCCGCCGCCGACGAGCACGGACTTGCCATGGTCTTCACCGGGAGGCGTCATTTTCGGCATTAAATCGTTCGACTCGTTCGACTCGTTCGGATCGTTCGGGGGCCGCAGAAATGTCACATTCGTCCGTGCCGCATTTCAGCTACATTCCAGCTGTGGATGCCGTCTAAGCCTCCAGGAGGATTTATGAATCGTCGCGGATTTCTACTGGGAGCCCTGTTGTTCGGCACCGTGGGTCTGTTGCCGAGACATCTACTGGCGCAGGACCCGCCGCAGGCCCCTGCGAACCCCTGCACTCCGGGCGAGGGACGTGGTCGCCGGGGCGAGGGCGGACGCGGTCCCCGCGAGGGCGGCGAGGGTCGCCGTGGCGAGGGCGGTGGACGTGGTCCCCGCGAAGGCGGTCAGGGCCGGCGCGGCGAGGGCGGTGGACGTGGTCCCCGTGGCGGTGGCCGCGGACCGCGCGAAGGAGGCAGAGGTCCTCGCGAGGGCGGCCAGGGCCGACGCGGTGGCGGCCAGCCGCCATGCGCTCCGCAATAGAATGAGTGCCTGAGGTGCCTGGAGTACGTAAGGCGCCTCAGCATCCTTAGAGGCACCCCAGGCACATAAGCCCGCGCCATCCCACCACCGTCTAATCCGGCGTGTCCGGATTCTCTGGAACTTTCCCCCTTCATCCTGCAATCACGGTCCGGATGCACGAGATCGAGGACCGCGATCGGGCCGAGTCGGATCAGGCGCTCGTCCGGAAGACAGCCGCCGGAGATCGCGAAGCGTTTGCGGCCCTCTATCGGCGGCATCAGGCATCGGTCTACCGATTCGCGCGGCTGATGACCGGGTCGGCTTCAACCGCCGAAGACGTCGTTCAGGAAGTGTTTCTCGCCTTGATGAAGGATGCCGGCAGATATGACGCGGCGCGCGCGACGCTGACGACCTATCTGTTCGGCACCGCGAGACGCGTGACGCGCCGGCGGCTGCTTCGTGAGCGTCGCTTCGTCGAGATCGACGCGTCCGATACCGCGGCAGACGATTCGCCTGACGTCAGCGCGATGCTGGAACGCAAGGACGCCCTGCACCAGCTGCGAGACGCGATTGTGTCGCTGCCGTCGCGGTACCGCGAGGTCGTGGTTCTGTGTGACCTCGAAGACGTGACGTATGAAACAGCCGCGGCCTCCATCGGCTGCGCCATCGGAACGGTTCGATCGCGACTGCATCGCGCGCGGCAGCTGCTCGGGACGAAGCTGCGCCGCATGGATGGACGCCATGTGGATGGACGCCATATGGATGGACGCTGCGTGGATGGACGCGGCGCGGTAGCGGAGCCTGTGATGAGGTGTGCGGTATGACCAGCTCGGACGACAACCTGACGGCGTTGCTCGGCGCCCTTCGCGACGCCGAGTCGACCACCGCGGCTCCTGCGCGCGTCGAAGCAGCGGTGATGCGCGCGTGGGATGCCTCGCATGCCCCGCGTCTCGTGGAGGCACGGCTGTCCGCCGCATCCTGGTTCGGTTCGCTTGCTGCTGCCGCCGTTCTGTCCGTAGGCCTGACCGTCGTCGGTGGTCGCCTTCGCTCCACCGCCACCGTCGGGGCCTCACTCGCCGCCGAGGCGTCGCCAATGGTCATCCTGGTCGGCGCACCGGTTCTCGATGGCGAGCAGGTTCGGCTCGTTCGGATGCGAATGCCCGCGTCCGCGCTTCACGCGCTCGGCGTCACATCAACCGGAGCCGCCGACGTCGACGTGGACGTCATCGTCGGCGAGGACGGTGTCGCCCGGGCGCTCAGATTGAATCCGTAGATGTGGTCCGCCGTCAGGCGGACTGCTTGTAGTGTCCGCCTTGCATGCGGACTGCTTGTAGTGTCCGCCTTCAGGCGGAGTGCCTGTAGTGTCCGCCTTCAGGCGGAGTGCCTGTAGTGTCCGCCTTCAGGCGGACCTTGGAGATGGTCATGAAACGCTTTCGTATCGCGACGCTGATTCTGGTGGGAACGACGATGGGCGCTGCCGCGCACGCGCAACAGACCGCGTCAGGCGGCGGACGAGGTGTGATCGCAGTGGTTCCCGGAGCCGGGTTCAAGATCACGGAATCAACGCCGATCGAAGTCACGTCGGTGAAGAACTCGCCGTTCGCGGCGCAGGCAGTCACCGAGTTCACGCAGATCCTCGAGGACGGGAACCGGATCGACCGCCGCTACCAGTCGTCGGTCGCGCGCGATAGCCGCGGGCGCACGCGACGCGAGGAAGAGATCGCGTTGATTGGTCCGTTGTTCCTTGCGTCGAATGCCGGTGCGTCCAGGCTCGTCACGATCGTAGACCCGGAGTCCGGCGTCACCTATACGCTCGACGAGGGGCAGCGCGTCGCATTTCGAAGCCTGCCGGCGGCGGATCGGAAGCTTCTCGAGCTCAACAAGCTGGCGGACAGCCTGAAGGCCGATAAGGCCATCGCGGTTTCCGGCGGTGGTGGCAGAGGAGCGGGAGCAGCCGATCTGAAGAAGGCGGAACTGCTACTGAACAAAGTCAGGCAGGGGGCGGGCGACGAGCAGGTCGTGCTGCAGGACCTCGGGAGCAGGATGATCGAAGGCGTGCGGGCGGAAGGGCAGCGTGCCACTACGATCATCCCGGCCGGGACCATCGGCAACGCTCGCCCAATCGAGACGGTCTCCGAGCGCTGGTTCTCGCCCGAGTTGCAGATGCCCGTGCTGATCACGCGTCGTGACCCGCGGAACGGCGAGACGACGTATCGGCTGACGAACATCCTGCGTGGTGAACAGCAGGACGGCCTGTTTACAGTGCCGGCGGGTTACGAGGTGAAAGACGGAGCCTTGAAGTTCAAGCTGCTCGAGGTAACGAAAAAGGTCAAAACGATTCCAGCGCCTTGAGCAACTCGGTTGCGGCAACGGTTGCCGGACCGAATTTGGTGACGACGATTCCAGCGGCCTCGTTGGACAACCTTGCGGCCTCTGGAATCGTCGCTCCCGCGGCGAGCGCGAGCGCCAGCGTCGCGATCACCGTATCGCCGGCGCCGGTCACATCAGCCACCTCTCGCGTCGCTGCAGGCAGATGTCCTTCCAGCCCGTCCGTCAGCAGCCACATGCCCTGATCCCCGCGGGTCATCAGCACGCTCCGGCATTGCGCGCGGTCGCGAAACAGCCGTGCCGCCCCGCGTGCGTCGTCCTCGCTGCGCACGCGCATGTTGGCGGCGATCTCGGCCTCGTGGTGGTTCGGCGTCACGATGGTGGTTCCCGTGTAGTAATCAACGTGCGGGATCTTCGGATCCACCAGCACGGGAACCTTCCGGTCGGCGGCGGCGGTGACGGCGGCCTGGACCACCGCGCGCGTGACGCCGCCCTTCAGATAGTCGGAGATGACGATCGCCGATGCCTGCCGTGCGTACTTCTGGATTTCGGCGATGACGCGGTGCTCGATCTCGTCCTTGATCTCCGCGTCCATCTCGTAGTCGATCCGCGCGACCTGCTGGTTCCGGTCGGTGACGACGCGGACCTTGGTGGTGGTGAGGCGCGTCGGATCTCCGACCAGCGCCGGCGCAATGCCCGCTTCACGGCACGCGCGGGTCAGTGTGGCGGCGCCTTCATCCGTTCCGGTGACGGCGACGAGCGTTGCTGTTCCGCCCAGCGCGGCCACGTTGTTGGCGACGTTGGCTGATCCGCCCATGCGATGCAGTTCGTGATCGAAGGCGACGACCGGCACTGGCGCTTCCGGCGAGAGCCGCGTGACGCGGCCGACGACGAACTTGTCCAGCATGGCGTCGCCGATGACGAGGACGTGTGCGCCGGCGAAGCCGTTGGTGATCGCTCGTGCCCGTTCGGGCGGAACGGCGGGGAGCAGCATTCAGGCGGTGCGGCGCGCGGCGGCGTGGTCCGTGTTCAGCTCCGCAAACGGCAGCGTGATCAGGACGAGGAACAGCATCAGGAACTCGGAATCGCCGAAGTTGTACTCGAACAGGCCGGCGGAGAGCATCGCCGCCAGGGTCGCGAGCGCGGCGGCCGGCAGCAGACGATCGGTGTTCCTCCGGATCAGCCGTACGAGCGCGATCCCGAGGCTGACGACAAACCAGAGAAAGATCGCGAGCGCTGGAAGCCCGCGTTCAGCGGCGATTTGCATCGGCACGTTGTGCAGGTGCGGATTCACCGCCTGCACGCCGTAGTCCGGTCGATATTGCGGATAGACCCGCTGCACCATCGTGGGTCCAACGCCGGTCAGCGGGTGATCGCGCACGATGCCCTGGCCGACTTCCAGCATGGCGACCCGATCCAGGTTCGACGGATCGCGCAAATCGAACATGGACATCATGCGGCTGGTCACGCTGTCGGGCGCCAGGCCGAAGACGAGGGCGATGGCGATGGGAAGCAGGGCCGTGAGGCGGAAGTCGCGAAGCGCCAGCAGCACGGCCACGGCAACGCACGCCCCGACCCAGGCATTGCGGCCCAGGCTGACGGCGAGGGCGACGACGAGCGCGGGCATGACGAGCGCCGGCCAGACGCGGTCGCGAGTTCCGAAGACCAGCCGCGCCACTGCCGCGCACAACACGAGCATCAGCGTGCCTGAATACGTCATGTAGTGCGTGAGTGCACCTTCCGGACGCAACCGCAGGCTGTCGTAGTGGAGCAGCCCGTACTGAATGATGCCGATGGCCGCGCTGATCGCTCCGACCGCCAGAATGACGTCGACGACAAGCCGCGCGTTTCGGCCGCGCGCGACGGAGTAGACCATCGGCACGATCAGCAGCAGTACCAACTGCTTGCTGTCGACGAAGCTGGCAAGCGGGTCCAGCGAGAACGCCGCGGACAAGAGAGTCGCGGCGGCGTAGGCGAGCAGCGGCAACATGAATCGGGGCGCCGCCGGCACCGTGCGATCGCGCCAGAGCAGCGCTGCCCATGTCAGGAGCGATGCCGCCAGCAGGATCCCGGCTGCCGCAATCGAGAGCTGCAGCGACGCCACGAAGGCGAGCAGCAGCCAGAGCGCTCCGCGCTCGAGGTCGAACTGCGACCGTGTGCCGACTGCCGGCATCGTGGTTGTCGTCATGTGCGCGTGGTCAGGGGACGGGACTCATGCTGCCATGCCGCCAGCGCGCGGCGCGCGGCCGCCACGACCTGGTCCGCGCTGATCTGCCTCAGGCAACGGAAGTCTCCCGGGACGCAGCGCCTCTCGCTGCATGGACGGCACGGCAGGGGCCCGGCGTCAATCATCTCTGTAAATCGGCGGGGATCGCGCCACGGCCGCGAACGTTCCGGCACCGTCGGCCCCAGCAAGGCGACAATCGGCGTCGCCGTCGTCGCGGCAATGTGAAGCGGCCCGCTGTCGCCCCCAATGTACACCGCGGACCTCGCAATCAGCGCGCGCAATTCCGCGAGGTCGTAGTCGCCTTCGAGAATCCGTCCGCCATCAGCGCCCGCCACGACGCGCGCCTCCTCCGCGATTGCGGCCGTCGCCTGCTGGTCGGAGGGGCCCGACACCAGAATGACCCGAAGCTGAGGATCCAGCTGTATCAGGGCTGCCGCCGTGGCGGCGAATGACTGGTACGGCCACCGCCGGAACGGATTGCCGGCACTGACGTGCACGACCACAACGGGATCGTCGAAGCCGATGCCGGCATCAACGAGTTTGCGATTCAGCCGCGCGACTGCCGCTGCATCGGGCGGCATCTCCAGTGGTTCGCGCGTCGGATCGCAGGCCTCGATGCCCAGCGGTTTCAGCAGGTCGGACTGATTCGCGACCGAATGCCGCGGTGTCAGGCCGCGTGGCCGCGGCACGACGTGGGTGTACATCCAGGAGCGGCCGCTGATGGAGTAGCCGATGCGCATCGGCGCCCGGCTCGCCCAGGCAAACCAGGCGGCCCGGGGTCCGCCATGAAGATCAAACGCGATGTCGAACCGTCCGGCCCGGAGGCGCCGCGCCATCGCCAGATCGTCGCCAAGGCGCGCCAGCCCGGACCGCTTCGGAACGATCAGCAGCTCGTTGATGTTCGGATTGCCCGCAAGCACCGGTGCAGCGGTCGGCTCGACGAGATACGAGATGTGAGCGTTCGGGAACCGATGACGGAGCGCGCGAACAATCGGGGTGGTGAAGACAACGTCGCCGATCAGGCGAAGGCGGACGAGGAGGATCCGCGGCGCGTCAGGTTTCGATTGTGGCCTCGTCAATCAGCATCACCGGGATGTCGTCCCTGATGGGGTACACGCGCTTGCATTGGGCGCATTTGAGGGCGGCGCCATTATGGACGAGCGTTACGGGTGTCTTGCAGTTCGGACACGCCAGGATTTCCAGCAGTTCCGGGTCGACCGGCATCGAAGGACTATAACATCTTGAAGTAAAATCGTTTACCTCATGCTGCACATCCATCTTCCTCGTCGCGCGGCGCTCGTCCTCGTACTTCTTGGGCTGAGCCCGGCCGCCGCCGTTGCGCAGCAAGGCACCGCCAACCCGTACTACGAATTCCTGCAGGCACGCCGCCTCGAGGGTGAAGGCAACCCGGACGGTGCGCTGCAGGCACTGCAACGAGCCGCCGCTGCCGATCCGCGCTCGGCTGAAATCAAGTCCGAGATGTCCGCGTTGTATTCGCGGCGGAATCCGCCGGCGCGTGCCGAGGCCGAGAGGTATGCCAAGGAAGCGCTGGCCCTCGACGAGACCAACGTCCAGGCGAACAGCACGCTCGGGTATCTCTATGCGGGCGCCTTCGCGCCGCGGAATGCGACGCTGACGCCACAGGACGTCAAGAACGCCATCCTCCATCTGGAGCGCGCCGCGGCAGGAACCATCGGGACCGACCTGCAGCTGCAGTTCACGCTTGGCCAGATGTATCTCCGCGACAACCAGCCGCAGAAGGCCGTTCAGGCCATCGGCCGCGTGGTCGCGCAGAGTCCCGGGAACCCGTCGGCGAGACAGATCCTGGCGAGCGCCTATGTGGCGGCCGGTGATCTGAAGGGGGCCATCAGGACGCTCCAAGAGGTCGTCGAGTACTTGCCGAACCTCGCGTTCGACCTGGGCCGGTATCTCGAGCAGGACGGACAGAACAAGGAAGCGGCGGCCGCGTACACCGTGGCGCTGACGCAGCAGCCGAACAATACCCAGTTGAAGCTGCTCCGCATCGCGGCGCTCTACAACGCCAAGGAGTTCAGCGAAGCGGCCCGCTTCGCCGGTGAAGCGCGGAAACAGCATCCCGACAACGTGAACTTCCCGCGGCTGCAGGCGCGGGCGCTGTTCGATGCCGGCGATCGCAGTGGGGCGATTGCCGTCGCCGAAGCTGCCGCCAAGACGTTCCCGAAGGACACGCAGACGCAGTTCGTGCTCGTGGACCTGTACCAGGATGCCGGCCGCTCCACCGAAGCCGAAAAGCTCCTCCGGCAGATGATGGCGAATGAGCCGGCGAATGCGCGCGTGCTGAATCACCTCGGCTATCTCCTGGCCAACCGCGGCGACCAGCTCGACGAGGCGGTGAGCCTGGTGAAGAAGGCTCTTGATACAGAGCCGGACCGGCCGGAGTACATGGACAGCCTCGGCTGGGCCTACTTCAAGCGCGGCGAGCTGAGCGACGCCGTGAAGTACCTCGCCCAGGCGGCGGAGAAGCTGCCGGCCAACTCCGAGGTCCAGGATCATCTCGGCGACGCCTACGCGAAGCGCGGATCGATGCAGGATGCGATCAACGCGTGGACGAAGGCGCTCAAGGGCGATGGACAGGGCATCGAGAAGGCCGCGTTAGAGAAGAAGATCGGTGATGCAAAAGTCAAAATGCAAAATGCAAAATGAACGCGCCGCATGAGTCGCGGCAACGCGAACGCGTCGTTTGCATTTTGAATTTTGCGTTTTGCATTGCGCTAACCTCCTGCGCCTCTCTTCCCAAACCGATCGCGCTTCCGTCCGATCCTGGAGCGCCCTTTCCCGACTTCGCCGCGGTTCATGCGCAGCTCACATCGGCCTGTGCGGGAGTCCGCACCTTGACGACTGAAATCGGCTTGTCCGGACGCGCCGGCGGTGAACCGCTCCGCGGGACCGTACTGGCCGGCTTCGAGCGGCCGTCGTCCATGCACCTCCAGGGAGTGGCGCCGTTTGGTGGCCCGGTGTTCATCCTTGCCGCCCGCGCCGGCAGCGCGACACTGCTGTTGACCCGTGAGGATCGCATCGTCCGCAACGCGCCGCCTGAGGGGATCCTCGGAGCGTTGACCGGCGTGTCGATGGGTCCGGACGATCTTCTGGCCGTCTTCACCGGGTGCGTCGTGCCGGCTCCGCGGGCCACGGCCGGTCGTCTGCATTCCGGCGGGATGGCTTCCGTCGACGTCGAGAGCGGCGATCAGGGATCCCAGCGTCGGACCGCCACCGTGTATCTCAAGCGCAACGGCTCACAGTGGCAGCTCCGCGTCGCGAAGCGCGATCGCTGGCAGATCGAGTACGCGCAGGGAACTGGATCGTTTCCACAGTCGGTGAAGCTCATCTCGACCAATCCCGATGTGAGCGTGGGCCTCACGGCGACGTTGTCCCAGGTCGAAACGAACCAGCCGATCGATCCTGCGGCGTTCGTCGTCGAGGAGAAGGGGAAGCTCATGCCGATGACGGTGGAAGAACTGCGGCAGGCCGGGCCGCTCAGGGACAAATGAGTCGTCGTCGCGCCCTCGCCGTCCTTGCAGTCGTCTGCGCGCTGTCACTGACGCACGCGCAGGCGCAACGGGCTCAGGCGACGCCTGTCTATGGCTACGACGTCGTCAAGGTCTATCCGCACGACCGTGACGCATTCACGCAAGGACTGCTCTACCGCGACGGAGTGCTCTATGAGAGCACCGGCCTCAACGGCCGATCGTCGTTGCGGAAGGTCGAGCTCGAGACGGGCAAGGTGCTGCAGCAGACTCCCGTTGACGCCCGCTATTTCGCAGAGGGTCTCGTGGATTGGGGCTCGCGTCTCATGCAGCTCACCTGGAACACCAACGTGGGCTTCGTCTACGACCTCGCCTCGTTCAAGCCGTTGCAGACCTTCAGCTACACGGGCGAAGGATGGGGCCTGGCGCGCGATAGCACACGTCTGATCATGAGCGACGGGACGTCAACGCTTCGGTTTCTCGATCCGCAAACACTCAAGCAGACGGGGCGGGTTGAGGTGATGGATGGCACGCTGGCGGTGCGCGATCTCAACGAGCTGGAGGTGGTGGACGGGCAGGTCTATGCGAACGTGTGGCTGACCGATCGCATCGCCATCATCGCGCCCGAGACCGGCCGCGTCACCGCCTGGCTGAATCTTGCCGGGTTGATGAGCAAGCGCGGGCTGAACAACGACGCGGTGTTGAATGGCATCGCCTACGACGCGTCGCGCAAGCGCCTGTTCGTGACCGGCAAGCTGTGGCCGTCGCTGTTCGAGATCAGGATTCGTCGTTGACGCACAGCGTTACTGTCCGCGCCCACGCAAAAATCAACCTCGATCTTCGCGTCCTCGGTCCGCGCCCCGACGGCTATCACGAATTGCGGACCGTGTTTCAGAGCATCTCGCTGCACGACGTGATCGAATGCGTGCCACGCGAGGGGCCGCTGGCGATCGAGTGTGAGACCGCGGCAGTGCCGCTGGATTCGTCGAATCTCGTCTGGCGGGCGGCGGAAGCACTCTCGCGCGCGCTGCGGCGGCGTGCGCCGGTGCGCGACGTGCTCATCCGTCTGCACAAGAACATCCCGTTGCAGGCCGGCCTCGGCGGTGGCAGCGCCGATGCGGCGGCGACGCTGTTGGGCCTGGCGCGGTTGTGGAACGTGCCGCTCCGTCCGCCGCAGTTGACGGATGTCGCGGCGGCGCTCGGTGCAGACGTGCCGTTTTTTCTCTCCGGCGGCACGGCGCTTGGACTCGGCCGCGGCGACGAAGTGTATCCGCTGGCAGATCTCCCGCGGCACTGGATCGTGCTGCTGGTGCCCGGCTTCGGCGTCTCCACCGCGGACGCCTACAACTGGTATGACTCGGAGCGCGATCTCTCGCGCGGCGGCAGCGCCCGCGAGGCGCAGCATGTTCCCGGACCGTGGCCGTCGCGCGCCGCGCAGATGATCAACGATCTCGAGGCGCCGATCGCGAGGCATCATCCGGAGATCGATCAGATGCGGACCGCACTTCGCCGGGCCGGTGCGTTGGCCGCCGCCATGTCGGGCAGCGGCTCCGCCGTGTTCGGCCTCTTTCAGAAACGCGCCGATGCGCTGGCGGCTGTGGAGGGTCTCTCCGGATCCGGGTGGCGGGTGCTGCTGACCGAATCGCTCGATCGCGGGGAATATGCCCGCCGCAGCCGGCCGGCGCTGCGGCGCCGGGCCGCCTGATCTCCGGCGTGAATACCAGCGTGAAACCGATTCTGCTCGTGCTGCTGGCCGCAGCCATCCTGCCGTTCTTCGTCAAGCTGGGCGACTCGTCGATCTGGGACGCAAACGAGGCGTTCTACGTCGAGACGCCGCGCGAAATGATCGAGAGCGGCGACTGGATCAACCCTTCCTTCAATTACGAGCCGCGGTTCAACAAGCCGGTCCTCAGCTACTGGATGGTGGCCAGCCTCTATGAGGTGTTCGGTGTCTCGGTCACGGTGGAGCGAATCGGGATCGCCGTGCTGGCGATGATCATGATCGTCGCCGCCTGGTTGCTCGCCCGTGCCGCCTCCGCGCACCCGCTCGCGCCGCCGCTGGCGGCGCTCGGTCTTGCCGTCGGCCCGCGCTTCTTCATGTTCAGCCGCCGCATCTTCGTCGACATGGCCGTGACGACGATGATGACGCTGACGCTGCTGTTGTTTGCGTTGTCGGAGCGCTATCCGTCCCGGCGGCGACTGTTCCTCGTGCTGATGTACGTGTGCGTGGGTCTCGGCGTGCTGACCAAAGGGCCGGTCGCCGCGGTGATTCCGTTCGTCGTGTTCGTCACGTATCTCGCGGTGCACCGCGAGCTCGGCCGCCTGCGCGACATGATGATTCCGATCGGCACGCTGATCGCGCTCGCCATCGCGGCGCCGTGGTACGTCGCCCTCTACGCGCAGCACGGCTGGACCTACATCACGGGCTTCTTCATCGGCGAAAACATCGGCCGTTTCACCGAAACGATTGGCACGCAACAGCGCGGGCCGCACTTTTACCTGACGGTCATCCCGGGTGACATGCTCCCGTGGTCGTTGTGTCTGCCGGCTGTCGTCTATGCCTGGTGGCGCGAGAGAAAACTCGAGCCGGACGCAGCGCTTCGGACGCGAACGCTGCTGCTGCTGTGGATCGTTGTGACCGTTGTGTTGTTCTCGCTCTCCCAGACCAAGCAGGATCTCTACATCTTTCCGATCGTGGCTGCTGTGGCGGCCCTGGGCGGCCAGTGGGTGGCTCGCGCACTAGGTCCGCCTGAAGGCGGACACTACACCCCAGGTCCGGCTGAAGGCGGACACTACACCCCAGGTCCGGCTGAAGCCGGACACTACACCCCGGACCCGAACGGAACGTGGTTCAACGGCACGTTCACCGTCATCGGCGTGGTCATGGTCTTTCTTGGCGCAGCCGTGATGTATCTGTTCAGCGGCGACCGGCCCGTCTATGCGATCGGCGGTGCACAGGCGTCCGCGCTGATCGCGATGGTTGGCGGTGTCCTGGTGGCCGGCCTGCCCTGGCTGCGGCGCCGCGTTGCGGCGGTTTCGGCGGTGCTCGTCGCGTTGATCGGTTTCAACTGGATCCTCGCGTTGTGGTCGCTGCCGTCGTTCGAGCAGTTCAAGCCGGTGGTGCCACTGAGCCGCGCCATCGAGCAGCGCGCGGGTCCGTCCGATGTCATTGCGCATGCAGACCTCGCCCTGCCGAGCATGGTGTATTACCTGCGCCGCCACATTGAAGACGAACTCGATCCCGAACAGTTGATGACGCTGCTGCAGTCCGACCGACGCGTGTTCGCCGTGCTGCCTGCCGATCGATATGCCGAGTGGAAGGGGAAGTACGGCGTCGAGACCTGCGAGGTGGCCCGTCATCAGACCGGCGACATCAAGCTCCGATCACTGCTCGAACGCTGGGCCCCGCCAGAGGTGCTCGTCATCACCAATCGATGTCCCGCGCCGTAAGGTTTGCGCCGACGGAGCACACCGCCTGCAATCTGTGCGGGGCGCGCAACGACGTCGTGGTCGGCACACGCGATCGCGACGGCCGGCCGCTGCGCACGGTCCTGTGCCGGACCTGCGGCCTGGTCTGGACGAATCCACGTCCGTCGGCCGCGGACATGAATGCGTACTACGAAACCGCCTATCGCGCCGACTACAAGGGGCAGTCCGCGCCGCCGCTGCGCAAAATCGTGCGCGGTTTCGCTGGCGCCGCCGAGCGGCGACAGATGCTGCGGCCGTTTGGTGCACACACGATGCTGGACGTCGGCTGCGGTGCGGGCGAGCTTGTCTATCTGATGCGCCGCGATGGCGTGGACGCGTCGGGCCTTGAACCCGGGGTCGAGTTTGCGGAATTTGCCCGAACGGCGCTGCGCATCCCGATCCAGACCGCAGCCGTTGACGCGGCAGTTGTCCCGGACGCCTCACAGGATCTCGTGACGATGTTTCATGCGCTGGAGCACGTCGCCGATCCGCGCGGCCTGCTCACGGTTGTGCGTGGCTGGCTGAGGCGCGGCGGACATCTCGTTGTCGAAGTCCCCAACATCGCCGCGCGCGTCCAGGCGCCGTCGCACCAGTATCATTACGCCCACCTGCATCACTTCACCGGCAGCACGCTCGGCGCGATCGGGGAAGCGGCGGGGCTTCGGCTGGTGGAGACGCGCTACACCGGCGATCGCGGCAACGTGATCTGCGTCTTCGAACGACAGAACGACGAATTGCGGGCGCCGGGCGGGCTGGAGTCCGAGGCAAGCCGAACACTGACGGCGCTGAACTCACACACCCTGATTCGGCACTACCTTTCAATCACTCCGTATAGCCGCGCTATTGGCCGGTTTCGCCGGCGATTGGCCGAAACCCGGCTCCTGCGCCGAATCAAGACCGTTGACGAGGCCCTGGCCTTCGCAGACAGACTGTAAGCCGAACCTCGAACCTCGAACCTCGAACCTCGAACCCCGAACCCGAACCGGGAAGCGAGAACCGGGAACCCGGAACAGTTGTTCTGCCGATTTGCCCATCTCCGCTAAGGTCGTCTACACTAAGAAGTTCCAGTAGCCGAGGCAGGCGAGTCCCTACCGATCCGAGACGAACTGGGGCGTGGCCAAGTGGTAAGGCGCGGGTCTTTGGATCCCGTATTCGAAGGTTCGAATCCTTCCGCCCCAACCAGCCTCCGCTCACGCGGACGTAAAAGACAGGGCTATGAAACGACCGCCCCTCAGCGGTGCAGGACTGATGGCAACCGGTTTTGGCGATCTGAAGATCTTTTCGGGCAGCGCGCATCCACAGCTGACGAAGGGCATCGCCGATTTCCTGGGCATTCCGCTCGGTCAGGCCCGGCTGCGCCGGTTTCCGGATTCGGAAGTGTCGTTTCAGATCGACGAGAACATCCGCGGCGCCGACGTCTTCATCGTCCAGCCGACGTCGAGCCCGGTGGACGAGCACCTGATGGAGATGCTGGTGATGATCGACGCGTTCCGTCGCTCGTCGGCGGCACGTATCACGGCGGTGATTCCGTATTACGGGTATGCGCGGCAGGATCGGAAGGACAAACCGCGCGTGCCGATCTCGGCGAAGCTGGTGGCGAACCTGCTGAGCGCGGCGGGCACGAACCGGGTGTTGACGATGGACCTGCACAAGGCGCAGATCCAGGGGTTCTTTGATATTCCGGTCGATCACCTGTTCGCGGCGCCGGTCATCGTCGAGTACTGCTCGCGGCTGCAGGCGGAGAACCTGACGATCGTCTCGCCCGATGCGGGCGGCGCTGAACGCGCCCGGGCCTATGCGAAACGGCTCGATGCCGAACTGGCGATCGTCGACAAGCGGCGGACCGAAGACGGCACCGCCGAAGTGATGAACGTCATCGGCGACGTCGAAGGACGCACCTGCATCCTGCAGGACGACATCATCGACACGGCCGGGACGATGCAGAAGGCCGCCGATGCGTTGAAGAAGGCCGGCGCCAAGCGCGTGCTCGCCTGCGCCGTGCATGGTGTGCTGTCGGGGCCGGCGATCGAGCGGATTGAGAAGTCGCCGCTCGATCAGATGATCGTGACGGATTCGATTCCGCTGCGCGACGAGGCGCAGCAGTGCAAGAAGATCGTCGTGCTCTCGGTGGCGAGGCTGCTGGGACAGGCGATCAGGAATATTCACGAGGAGACGTCGGTCTCGTCGTTGTTCGTATAGTTCCCTGGAACGTTGAACGGTAGGATTCTATGGAAGCTACTCTTGAAGCAGTAAAGAGAGACGGTCGCGGCAAGAACGAGGCAAACCGTATGCGCACGGCGGGACGGATTCCCGCGGTCGTCTACGGCTCGAAGAAAGACGGCAAAGCGCCGGAAGGTGTCGCGCTCGCCGTCGATCCGAAAGCGCTGCTGCGCATCCTGCACTCGGATTCCGGGGCCAACACCCTGATCAATCTGAAGGTCGACGGCACCGAAGCGCGCGTGATGGTCAAGGAGTACCAGCTGGACCCCATCACCCATCATCTGCTGCACGCAGACTTCTACGCGCTGGCGATGGACAAGGCGATCACCGTCACCGTTCCGATCGTGGTCAAGGGCGAGTCGCGCGGCGTCAAGCTGGAGGGCGGCATCGTCGACTTCGTGACGCGCGAGATCGAAGTGCAGTGTCTGCCGACCAACATTCCGGACCACATCGACGTGGACGTGACCGAGCTGATGATGAATCAGTCGATCCGCGTCAAGGACCTCGCCCAGAGCGACAAGTGGAAGGCGATCACCGACGGCGAGACGATGATCGTGCACGTCGTGATGCCGAAGGCCGAGGAAGCGGCGGCGGCGGCGACGGACGCGGCAGCAGCCGCGGCGCCGGCAGCGGCAGCCGAGCCCGAAGTCATCAAGAAGGGCAAGGACGAGAAGGAAGAGAAAGAAAAGAAGTAGGGGTCGACCTTCAGGTCGACCCGATGGCCGTGAAGCTCATAGTTGGACTCGGCAATCCTGGTCGCGAATATCGGGAGACCCGTCACAACGCGGGCTTCATGGTCGTCGACGAGATCGCGAGACGCCACAACCTGACGTGGGCGATGGCGCCGTCGCAGGTGCCCGAAACCTTCGTCGTCAAGAAGTTCGGGGCCGAGGCACTGCTTCTTGCGAAGCCACTGACCTTCATGAACCGCAGTGGCGACGCCGTCGGAGCGCTCTCGCGCTACTACGATGTGGATCCAGGGGATCTGCTCGTGGTGGTCGACGACATCGACATCCCGTTCGGACGGCTGCGCGCGAAGCCGACGGGATCGGCCGGGACACACAACGGCCTCCGGTCCGTGGTAGAACGGCTGGGCACACAGTTTCCCCGACTGCGCGTCGGGGTTGGACGCGGAGACGCGAGACGCGACCTCGCCGATCACGTCCTGGCGAAGTTCGAGCCTGCTGAACGCGAGCAGCTCGACTCGATCATCACCCGGGCGGCGGATGCCGCCGAGATGTTCGCCGCGGAGGACATCATCACGGTGATGAACACGTATAACGCGGACGACGCGGCGTCTGCGACTGAATGACTCCTTGCCACGGCGCTGATGCCCGTGGCCGTGAGATCGCGAAGGCCTTGGGCCTTCGTGATTGAGTCAACGTCCAGAAGGAGACGTATGAACAGGAAGTACGAGCTCGTCTACGTCGTGTCGCCTGAAGCGACCGACGATCAGGTCACCGAACTGCACACGCAGGTCGAGTCGATCGTGCAGCGTCTGCACGGAACCCTCGAGAAAACGGAGAACTGGGGCCGGCGCAAGCTGGCGTATGAGATTGGCCGCCACAAGGAGGGGACCTACGTCCTCGAAGTGATCCTCGGCGGCGGTGAGCTGATGAAGGAAATCGATCGCCGGTTGAAGGTGAGCGATCTGATCATCCGTCACCTGGTCGTTCGCGTGGACGAGGAGCAGGGCGTGGTCGAGCGGACGCGCGCGCGCCGCACCGAGACGTCGCGCCGCCGCCGTGTGGCGCGCGGACTGCCGGCGGATCGGCAGCCGGGCGAAGGGCAGCGCGGTGAGCCGGATGATGACCGCGACGATCGGTTCGACATGGGCGCGGAGGACATGCGATGAACGGCAAACGAGGTTCCGGAGGCGGCCGCGGCAAGGCCACGGCCGGCGCGCAGGGCAAGGACGGTCAGCGTCGTCCGATGTTCCGCCGCCGCAAGGTATGCAAGTTCTGCTCGGACAAGATCGACGACATCAACTACAAGGACGTCAAGCTGCTGATGCCGTTTGTCCCCGAGCGCGCGAAGATTCTGCCGCGCCGTATCTCGGGCACGTGCGCGCTGCACCAGCGCAAGCTGCGCACCGCGTTGATGCGTGCGCGTCAGCTCGCGTTGATTCCCTACACGGCGGAGTAGAAACCATCTGTTCACACTTCCATGTTCTCGGTTCTCGGTTCGTGTTCAGGGTCGGAATGCCGAACAGAGAACCGAACGTGAACACGAACTGAGAAGTGAGAACCGGGAAGTGTGAACTGTAGAGGTCTGTATGGAAGTCATTCTTCGAGAACACATAGACAACCTGGGCAAGCGCGGCGAGATCGTCAAGGTCGCCGACGGCTTCGCCCGCAACTACCTGCTGCCGCGGAAGCTGGCGCTGCCGGCCACCGACGGCAATCGCAAGCACGTCGAGCGCGAGCGGAAGATCATGGAGACGCGAGAGGCGGAGGAGAAGGGCGCTGCCGAAGCGGTCGCCACGCGCCTGGCGGCCGTCGACATCTCCATCGCCCGGCGCGTGGGCGATACCGAGCAGCTCTACGGCTCCGTCACCGCCGCCGATATCGTCGACTTCCTGAAGACCAAGGGCTTCGACGTCGACCGCCGGAAGCTGATCCTGCCCGAGCCGCTGAAGGCAATCGGCGAGTTCGACGTGCCGCTGAAGCTGCACCGCGAGGTGACGGTGCCGCTGAAGGTGAAGGTCGTCAAAGAGGGCGCGTAAGTCACTGACTGAGCGTGCAGTGCAGGCTTGTCAGGCTGCCTGCGCGCCCGGCTCCCTCGCTCGCCAGATACACGTCACCATCCCCGTCGAGCGTCACGCCCTCACCCTGCGGCTCCTTCAAGGTACGCAGCGACGTCCGCGTGCCGCGAGGAGTCGCTCCTCCGTTCGTCAGATCCTTCGTGCGGTAAAACACCAGTTCATCGTTCGTGCGCACGGCGACGAAGCGCCCGTCCGGTGACGCGTCTGCGTCGGTGACGCGGCGGAGCCCCAGCGTACCGACGCGTTGCAGTGTCATCGGAGCACCGCTGGTCAGTGGCTGCGGGAGGCGGTACATCGCGCCCACGTCATCTTTCGTAATGATGAACAGGCCCGCGTCAACGACGAACACTGCCTCGGCGTCGTGTGGTCCATCGGGGTACTGAGCGGTGAACACGTCCGGGCGGGACGTTTCCGACACGCTCGAGCCCGGTTCGGCGATGCGATAGACCGTCACGCTGCGCCGGGCCAGCCGGTTGTCGCCGATGTCAGCGATATAGAGGCAATCGCCCGACGCGCAGCGAGCCGCGGAGATGTCCTCCCAGTCGACGACGGTCGCGCTCGGGATGCGAACCTGACTGCGAACGCCTGAGGCGCTGACACCGAACAGCACCGGCGCACCCGAGTCGTTGTGAGACCAGAGCATGCCGGCAGTCCTGCGGCTGAGCGTCAGGCCACTGGCTTCAGCAATTCCCTTCAAGTGCGTCGGGCCGCCGATGATCTCGCACAGGCTGAGGCCTTTCTGCCTGGCGGCGAGCGACGGAAGGGCGATCAGCAGCGCCGCGGTCGCGAGCCCGACGGCGGTGATGCGGGCACGAGTGTTCATACGCCACTTGGGATGCGATGTGCGTGCCGCAATGCGCGGTCATCACGCCTGCGTGGCGCCGCCTCAGAGCAGAGGATCGCAACGAAGCGCGATGAAGCGGCCGGCTTTCTTCCACGGTCGGCCCTCGCTTGCCAGAAACAAGTGTCCGCCGCTGAGCGCGACCGCCTCACCTTGAGGTTCTCGCAGACCGGCGATTGGAATCCGCATGAGCGGGTTGACGCGCCCAGCGATCAGCGCGCTCGCCCCGTACAAAACGACCTCGTCGGACGTGCGCACCGCCACGTGTTGACCGCCCGGCGATGCTTCTGCGTCGGTGACGGCAGTGAGGGCCAGCCGGCTGATGCGCTCCAGCCTGATCGTGCGGCTGTCGCCGAGCGGGGTCGGAGATCCGTAGAGCTCGCCGTACTTGTCCCGGGTGACGATGAACACGCGGCCGCCGACGACAAACATCGCCTCGGCGTTATGAGGACCGTCCGGATAGGTGAGGGCATAGGTGTCAGGGACCGGCGTGCGCCGATCCTCAGGGTCGGGTTCAGGGACCACGAGGACCTGCACGTTCGGCCTCGCCAGACTGTTGTCGCCGATGTCGCCGATGTACAGGCATCCGCCGCTGTAATGTGAGCTCCCTCGAAGCTGCTCGCACGGGGCCGCTGACACGTCCTCCCAGTCGCGCAGCCGCGCCGGCACGTGCACCTGTCCTCGAAGTGTCCCTGTCAGATCCAGCGCGAAGAGGATCGCCTCATGACCTGAGTCGTTGTGCGTCCAGAGGATCCCGTCGTGACGAAGACTGAACGCGAGGCCGCTCGCTTCCGGCGCCTCCGGCAGCTCGGCCCGGCTCGTGACGATGCATGGGCCCGCAGTGTTTCCGGGCTTCGAAATTGCGGCGACGGCGAGGAAGGCGAGGGTCACGATCGCCGTAGAGAGCCCAAGCCACCGGATTCCGCTGCTGCGCATGTGTAAGTAAGTTGCCAGTCGTCAGTTTTCAGTTGTCAGTCGTGGGGTATAAGCTAGCGGCTCCCGGCTGACAATTCATAACTCAAAACTGAAGACTGAGATGCTGAAAGCGACTGCTGGAAAGATTCTGCCGACAACGATCACGGGCTCGCTGCCGCGGCCGAGTTGGTATACGGAAAACCTGGGGAACCGGTCGTTCCTCGATGCGATGGTGATCACGCGGTTCCGCGAGCAGTATGTGGACGCGCTCTCGGTCTACCTGCGCGAGCAGGAAGTGGCGGGGCTGGACATCGTCACCGACGGCGATTGCCGCTTCAACCAGGACATCGGGGGGCAGAGCTGGACGAGCTATCCGCCGAACCACATGGACGGCTTCGATACGGCGCACCCCAAGCTGGCGGCGGTGGGCGCGGGCGGCATCGGTTTTCCCCGCGGGCACATCCTGCACGACTACCTCGAAGCGCGCGTCATGCCGAAGATCGTCGGGCCGATCGGCCGTGGCGAGCTGCAGTACGCGGAGATGTTCAAGGCGGCGCAGCGGCTGACGGATCGGCCGGTGAAGTTCGGCACGGTGACGCCGGAGCTGGTGGCCTTCGCGGTGCAGGACGAGCACTACAAGAGCCTGCCGGATCGGATCATGGCGCTGTCGGAGGCGTTCAACGAGGAGCTGCACGATCTCGCGGATGCCGGCTGCCCGGTGATCCAGCTGGAAGAGCCGCAGATTCACCTGCTGGCCGCCCGCGGCTACGTGGACAAGGTGATCAACCCCGAGTTCATGCTCAAGGTGTTCAACAACACCGTGAAAGGCCTCCGGGCGAAGACGGAAGTGTGGTGCCACACCTGCTGGGGCAATCCGTCGCAGCAGCGGATGTTCGGGTCGGTGCAGTCCTACAAGCCGGCGCTCGATCTCCTCAACCAGGTGGACGCGGACGTCATCACGTTCGAGATGAAGAGCTCGAACCTGCTGGATCTGCCGGAGGTGGGCCAGGCGATCACGGAGAAGAAGGTCGTCATTGGCGCGATCGACCATCACACGCTGCAGGTGGAGACGCCGCAGGAAGTGGCGGACGTGATCAAGGCGGCGCTGAAGGTGATTCCGCCGGAGCGACTCGTTGTCTCGTCGGACTGCGGCATGGGTCGCGAGGGGATGAGCCGGCGCCATGCGTTCTACAAGATGGTGTCGCTGGTGCAGGGCACGAACCTGGTGAAGAAGGAGCTGGGGCTGCCGCTCACCGAGTCGCTCGGCGCGGATCCGAAGTTCTCGCTGCTGCGCGTGAAGAAGTAGTGTCCGGTTTTAGCCGGACCATCGTTTAACCACGAAGCGCGCGAAGCACGCGAAGAAACCCAGTCTGATCTTCGCGCCCTTCGCGGTAAAGGTTTCTGATGATGAAGGTTGGTTTTATCGGACTGGGCCGCATGGGCAGCGGCATGGCCCGAAGGATTCTCTCCGGCGGCCACGATCTGGTCGTCTACGACTTGTCGAAGCCCGCGGTGGATTCGCTGGTGGCTGATGGCGCGCGTGGTGCCGCGTCGCTGAGCGATCTGTGCGACGGACGCGAAGTTGTCGTGACGATGCTGGTCGAGGATTCGGCGGCCGTGCGCGTCGCGACACAGCCAGGCGGACTGATCGAGTCGATGCAGAAAGGCGCGATTCATCTGGCGATGGGCACGTATGGCGTCGGCGCCATTCGCACGCTCGAAGCCGCGCACGCACAGGCGGGCCAGACGCTCGTCGCTGCGCCGGTGCTCGGCCGTCCGGATCTCGCGGCCGCCGGTCAACTGGGCGTTGTGCCCGGTGGCCCGGAAGACGCGGTGACTCTCTGCTCGCCGCTGCTGAATCTGATCGGCCGCCGGATCTTTCCCGCCGGCCCGAAGCCCGAGTGCGCGACGGCGATCAAGCTGGCGAACAACGCGGTGCTCGGTTGCGCGATGGTGGCGATGGCGGAAGGCTTCGCGCTCGTCCGGAAATATGGCGTGCAGCCGCAGGTCTTTCAGGACGTGATGGTGGAAGGCCTGTTCGCCTCCACGGCGTACAAGGTTTACGGCCAGAAGATGGTTGACGAAAGCTACGACCAGGTCGGCTCGCCGATCACCGTCGGCCTGAAGGACGCCTTGCTGATTGCGGCGGCGGCGGATGTGGCGCGGGTGCCGATGCCGAGCCACGACGTCTACCACCAGCGATTGCTTGGCGCAGTGGCACACGGCGATGCCGATCGCGATCAGGCCGTGCTCGCGCGCGAACAGGCACGGGCGAGCGGGATCGAATAGGCCTAAGGGCGAAGGCCTAAGGCCTAAGGGCTGGTCCAGGGAAAAGGACGAAGGGATAAGGACGAAGAAGGTGACGATGCGTGTGCTCTTGGCAGTCGTCTCCATAATTGTTCTCAGTGCTGTCTCGGTAGCACAGCCCTGGAAGCCGCCGCGCACGCCCTGGGGTGATCCCGATCTTCAGGGTGTCTACGCGAACGACAACGAGTACGCGACGCCGCTAGAGCGCCCGGAGCAGTTCGCTGGGAAGACGCTGGCCGACGTCACCGACACGGACATGGCGCGGGTTCGCGCCACAGCGCTGGACCAGATGGTCGCTGCACTCGTTGGCGGACGCGTGCGAGGACCCGACGAGTGGTGGATTCAGAATCTGGACCTGACGAAGCGGAGCCAGCCCTGGCTCATCCTCGATCCGCCGGATGGACATATCCCGCCGCTGACTCCTGACGCACGAAAACGCCCGCCGTTTGCGCGCGGCAGCTTTGTCGGCGGTCCGTTCAACAGCGCTGCGGACTTCAGCCTGCTCGACCGCTGCATTTCACGGAGTGTCCCCGGTTCGATGATCCCGGTGATGTACGGCAACGTCTACGACATCGTCCAGGCGCCGGGCTTGGTGGTCATCCGCTACGAGATCGTTCACGAGGCGCGCGTGATCCCGCTGGGCGAGCGTCATCAACTGGGCGGCGGCATCCGCCAACACATGGGCGACGCGCACGGACACTGGGAGGGCGACACGCTCGTGGTCGAAACCACGAACTTCACGGCCGCGGCGGCCTATCGTGGCGCGAATCCGGCGACGTTCCGCGTCGTCGAACGTTTCACGCCGGTCGGCGCAGAGACGATTGCCTGGACGGCAACGCTCGACGACCCCACAACGTGGACGCGACCATGGACAATAGGGATGCCGCTGAGGCGATCGGCTTCACCGGTGATGGCGTTCGACTGCCACGAGGGCAACTACGGCCTGCGCAATATTCTCAGTGCCGCCCGGGCGGAAGAGCGGAAGGAATAAGGGCTAAGGCCGAAGACCTAAGGGCTGGTCCAGGGGTAAGGATGAAGGCGTGAGGATGAAGGCATTGGTGGGACGTGCCGCGATGGTTCTTGTCATGCTGCTGCCGTTCGCGTCAGAGCGTCCGGCCGCTCAGTGGGTAAAGCATCCCACCCCCGGCGTGCCGCGAACTGCCGACGGCAAGGTGAACATGACCGCGCCGCCACCGCGGCTGGGGAACGGCAAGCCCGATCTCTCCGGACTCTGGATGACTGGCGAAACCGATCGCGGACGCAGGGCCGGCGCCAGCGACCAGGATGAGCCTGGCAATCAGGCGAATATCACCGCCTCGCGCCAGATGAGGGATATCGGTGTCGACATCGGCGGATTGCCGTATCAGCCGTGGCTCATACCGATCGTCAAAGAGCGGACGGCCAACGAGGCGATCGACGATCCGCACATCCGGTGCCTGCCGGACAACTTCCTTCGCGCCTACGGGCTGCCGCACCTGCTCAAGTTCGTCCACTCACCGCAGCTGCTGGTCGTCCTCAATGAAATGAACGCCGGCTATCGTCAGGTGTTCGCGGATGGCCGTCCGTTGCCCAAAGATCCGAATCCAACCTGGCAGGGATATTCCACGGCATCGTGGTCCGGCGACACGTTCGTGATTGAGACAATCGGCCTGCGTGACGACACCTGGATCGACTGGAACGGAAGCGTCCTGACCGAGGCCGCGAAGGTGCGCGAGGAAATCCGTCGTCCCGACTTCGGTCACCTCGAGATCAAGGTCACTGTCGACGATCCGAAGGCGTACACAAAACCCTGGACCGTCACGCTCAAACAGCGCATCGTCGTCGACACGGAACTGATCGACGAGATCTGTCTCGAGAACGAGAAGTTCGTCGACTTCGTCGATCGCATCAAGCGCTGATTCCTCGCGACTCTTTCCTTGACCAGCCCTTGGGGAGTGGGCCTGATTCCTGAGCCCTTCGTATAGGATCGACTGATGGCTAATCTCGGATTTGTCGGACTCGGAGCGATGGGCAGTCGGATCACCAAACGATTGCTGGACAAAGGCCACACGGTCACTGGCTACGATCTCTTTCCCGCGAAGCAGCAGGAGCTTGTCGCCATGGGCGGGAAGTGGGCGTCCTCGCCTCGCGCCGTGTGTGAGGCCGCCGAGACGACGTTCGTCATGGTGACCAACACTGCAGCGCTCGAAGGCGCGTCGCAGGGACCGGATGGACTGCTGGCGGGCCTCGGCGCCGGGAAGCTCCTCATCGACATGAGCACCGTCGGCCCGGCGACCAGCCGCGCGCTGGCGGCAAAAGTGCGCGAAAAGGGCGCCGACATGCTGGACGCGCCGGTCTCGGGCAGCATCTCGATGGTGGAATCAGGCAAGCTGTCGATCATGGTCGGCGGACATCGCGCGACGTTCGACCGTGCCAAGCCGCTGCTCGAGGAAGTCGGCCAGAAGGTCACCTACATCGGCGACAACGGCCTCGCCCTGTCCATGAAGCTCGCGACTAACATCAGCATCGCCGTTCAGATGCTCGCGCTGGCCGAAAGCGTCGTCCTGGCTGAGAAGGCCGGCGTGGCCCGCGAAACGGCGGTCGAGGTGCTGACGAACAGCGCGATCGCGTCGCCGCTGGTGCAATACAAGGGACCGTGCGTCCTGAAGATGCCGGAGCAGCCGATGTTCAGCGCGAACATGATGCAGAAGGACGTCACGCTCGCGCTCGATCTGGCGCGCGACGTGAAGGTGACGCTGCCCACCGGCGCTGTGGTCAACGAGTTCCTGTCGTCCGCACGCGCGCAGGGTCTCGGGGATCAGGATTTCGCCATCCTGTACAAGGTGCTCGCTCAAATGTCAGGGCTGAGCTGACCCCTAGAAGGCCTTCCTTAATCCTTGACCAGCCCTTAGGCCTTGGGCCTTAGCCCTTCGGCCTTCAGACAGCCGGCGGCACATACGTCAACGTGTAATTCAGCGCCCATACGAGAAACAACACGAGCGGCACGTGGACGGCGAACTGCAGCATCGAGTAGCCGACGATGTCGCGTGCCTTGAGGCCGAGGATGCCCACCAGCGGCAGCATCCAGAACGGGTGAATCAGGTTCGCGAGCGCCTCGGTGGCGTTGTACGTCTGCACCACCCATCCGAGATGCACGTGAAGTGACTTCGCGGCGTCGATCATGTACGGCGCTTCGATCAGCCACTTGCCGCCGGCCGACGGGATGAACAGTCCAAGAAACGCCGAGTAGATGCCAATCATCACCGGAAAGGTGTGCTCGGTGGAGACGTTGACGAAGAAGTGCGCCAGCTTCGTCGCCAGCCCCGACTCGGTCATCATCTTCACGATCCCCGCGTAGAGCGGGTACTGAATCAACACGCCGCCAACCGGAGTGATTGCGCCCGCGATCGCGTTGACGAATGAACGCGGCCGCCAGTGCAGCAGCAAGCCGACCAGCAGAAACAGGAAGACGTAGTGATTCAGGTCGAGCAGGATGCCGGCGCCGTTCGGGGCGGTGGCGACTTCACTCGCCAGGTACCCGAAACCGAGCGCGCAGACGATGACCGTCAGGAGCGGGCTGTATTCGAGCCATTCGCCCGGTTTCTCGGCACGGCCGACCGCCTGCGTCGCCGGCGCGTAGTTGACGCCCAGATCCTTCATTCCACGCGCTTGTGCCGGGGCCGGCGCGGAGTAGTACGAGACGAGCATCGACGCGACGATGATGGCCGCGGCGATCAGCAGGCTCTGCCAGAGGAGCAGCGTCTGGGTCAAGGGGATGACGCCGCTGATCTTCTCAATGGCGTCCGGCAGTGACGCCGGTGCGGCCATGATCAGCGCTGCCGACGAGGACAAACCCAGCGCCCACACGCTGCCGACACCGAGATAGGCAGCCGCGCCGATCGCGCGGTAGTCCGAGCCCTTCACGCGGTGCGCGACCTCGCGCGCCAGCAGGCCGCTGAAGATCAGGCTGAAGCTCCACGACACCAGCGACGCCAGCATCGAGAACAGACCCACGTAGGCCGCGGCGCCGCGGCCGGTCCTGGGCACCTCGGCCATCCGCCGGATCAAGGCGTAGACCGGCGCCGATGTCGCCACCGCGTAGCCGGTGACGATGATCATCGACATCTGCATGGTGAAGGCGACGAGGTCCCAGAATCCGGAGCCGAACCACTGCGCGCTCTGTGCCGGCGTGGCACCGGTCGTGAGCGTCGCGATGAAGACAATCGCGACGGCGGTGAGCGCGAGCGCGAACGCGTCGGGAAACCAGCGCTCGAACCAGTCGGAAAGCCGGAGGCCGATGCGCGCGAGGCCGGATTCAGCGAGCGGGGAGTCCACCTTGGTCATTGGGCCGCGAATATATCAACTCCCAACTGCCAACTTCCAACTCCCCCAATCGGAGAAGACACGTGAACGCTATCGGTCTCTGCTGAAAGCGGAAGGATCGGGACCTCTGAGGCTGTATCGTTGGCGGCTGGCGTCGAACTGAAGTGAATGGCGGCGGCGCAACTCACTTGCGCGCCTCAAGCTTTGGGGACCACCGGTTGAAATAGACCTGCCGATCGCGCTTCCACCGTGTCATGGCGATCTTGTCCGCCGCCAGATAATTGGGAACCACCGCGTCCAGCGTGTCCACGGCTTTCATCGCACGCTTCAGGGCGTCCGCGATCCCCCGACGGGCTGAGGTTTGTTTGAAGCGGTGAGTCCTGAGCTCGCTGCTGGCCCTGACGAACGTTTCGATTCGTTCCGAAAGATCCGTCGTCGTAAAGCCGCAGGCCGCGAACTGATCGTCATGCGGTGCAATGTCGGCCAGCAGGCGTCGCGCGACCGCCAGCAGCATGCCATCGTCGGTCGCGGCAGGTAACGCAAAGGACGCCGGGAGCTCTGGAATCTGTTTCTCGAGCACGCGCGCGGTGTTCCGAACCCGCGTCAGGCACCGGAGCAGCGCTTTCCGGGCGCCGGCCTTTCCCGCGATTCGGGCGGAGTGGCCGGCAACCGTCGCGGTGATGTGCAAGGCTTCGAACTCGCGGGTTGTCGCCGCGACGACGGCGAACGCGGCGCGCGCCGTGCTGCTTTCGGGAAACCGCTGGCCGTAGGCGGCGCCGAAGCGGTCGATGCGGATCACCATGTCGCACAGCCGCCTGTCTCGATACGTCATGACACGGGTGATTCTCAGTGACCTCGCGGGTGCCCTTTTCACACTTTGTGCAGATGAGGCCGATCGACGGGAAGTGAAGGGCTGACCCGGCCCGGACGAGACCGATCGACGGCCGGGATGGCGACGGAACGGCGAAAGACACGTGCGTTGCTGGCTGAACCCTGCCCATCGGCGGGTTGACGGCCTCAGTTGCCGGCCGACGACAGAGAAAACGCGTCAGCGGGGACCAGGAACAGATCTCGAAGCATCGAACGACTCACCCGGAACCGGTGGAACGGCGTCCAGTGTCATCGCGTACGCGTCAGACGCAGGCGATCGACACGCCGTTGGCTGGGATCGCGGCTCGGATGACCCCGATCGACGCGGTATACTGCGCCTCTCGATGCAAAATTCACAACTCAAAATGCAAACCGTGACTGAATGCCGCAAGGTCGGGCTCGGCCGTCCGAGTCCCGCTGTGTTTGCCTTTTGCATTTTGCATCTTGCATCACTCCTCCTTGTTCCATCGGCGGCTTCCGCGCAGCTGGCCGCCGCGAAGGAAGGGCCGATTGTCTACGGCCACCATCACGTCAACGCCACCGACCCTGCCGCACACAAGAAGTTCTGGGCCGATGCGCTTGGTGGGACGGTTGTCACCGTCGGCACGGACAAACGTGAAGTGATCAGGATTCCGAACGTCTGGATCTTCATGCGGACGCAGGCGGCAAAGGGGAGCAGCAAGGGCAGCACGGCGGATCACATCGGCTTCTCAGTGAAGAACCTGGACGCGACCCTCGCGCGAGTGAAGGCCAACGGTTTCCGTGTCGCAACCGCGGACGAATCGCCGGCCAGCTACAACGTGAAGGGTGACGTCGCGAGTCCGAACCCGCAGACGCGGCTCGCATTCGTGTTCGGGCCGGACGATGTGAAGGTGGAGCTGCTTGAGCAGACAAACCAGACAGAACCGATCCAGATGCATCACATGCATTTCTTCGGCGAGCAGAACACGGCGATGCGCGACTGGTATGTGAAGGTCTTCGGCGCCGCCTCGGTGCCGGCGCAGGCAAACGCTCTGTTCGTGAGCGCGACGCTGCCTGGCATGCGAATGAATTTTTCCCCGTCAACCACGCCGACGGTGGCGACTGCCGGACGCGTCGTCGATCACATCGGGTTCGAGGTGAAGAACCTGCAGGAATTTCTCGCGAAACTGGACGCGCAGGGCATCAAGCCGTCCGTTACCTACCGGCGCGTCGATGCGCTCGGCATCAACATCGCCTTCATCGTCGATCCCTGGGGCACCAACATCGAACTGACCGAGGGCCTCGATAAACTGCAGTAGGCCTCGATCAACTCCCAACTCCCAACTTCCAACTCCCAAAAAGGTTCACCGCGCCGAAGCCATGGGCGAAGGCGGGTCGGCTCTACGCAGATTGGCACGCCCACGGTCCCGTAGTGTCCGCCTTCAGGCGGACTTCTGCCTTTTTGGGAGTGGGAGGTTGGGAGTTGGGCGTTGATCAGAAATATACTTAAGAGCTGTTCCACCCAATATTGGCCAAGCTGTCAGGAGTCCCCGCATGACCACCGCCACGAAGATGGCGACCGATCCCGCAATGACCATTGGAAAAGAGAAGCTGCTCCGTTTGTACGAGCGAATGGTCGCGATTCGTCTGTTCGAAGAGCGCGTCAACGACCTCTATACACGCGCGTTGATGCCCGGCCTTGCGCACCTCTATATCGGTGAGGAAGCGATCGCCGTCGGCATCTGCGAAGCGCTGCGCTCGGACGACTACATCACGAGCACACACCGCGGGCACGGTCACTGCCTCGCCAAGGGCGCCTCGCCGGACCTGATGTTTGCCGAACTGCTTGGCAAGGAAGCCGGCTACTGCAAAGGCAAGGGCGGCTCGATGCACATCGCCGATCCTGCCACCGGCAACCTCGGCGCCAACGCGATCGTCTGCGGCAGCGCGGGTATCGCCACCGGCGCGGCGTACGCGTCGAAGTATCTGAAGAACGGCCGGGTGGCCGTCTGCTTCTTCGGCGAGGGCGCGCTCGGCCAGGGGATTCTCTACGAAGAGATGAACCTCGCGGAGCTCTGGAAGCTGCCGGTGATCTTCGTCTGCGAGAACAACAGCTACAACGAGTACACCCACTTCAAGGAATCGACGGCCGGCGACGTCGCCGCACGCGCGCAGGCATTTGGCATCGCCACCGAGACGATCGACGGACAGGACGTTCGCACCGTCTACCAGACGGCAGCGAAGTACATCGAGCGCGCGCGTCGTGGCGAAGGGCCGGCGTTCCTTCAGTGCATTACCTACCGCTATCACGGTCACCACGTCGGCGACATCGCGCGCGCCTACTACCGGCCCAAGGCGGAAGAGCAGGAGTGGGTCAGCCAGAAGGACCCCGTTGCCCTGCACGGCCAGTGGCTGATGGACAACAAGATGGCCGACCGTGCGGCACTCGACGCGATACAGAAGAAACTGGTGGAAGAAATGGATGCGGCAGTCGACTTCGCGGTCAACGCGCCCTACCCGGATCCGAGCCGCGTGACCGAGGACATCTATGCCTCCTGAAACCGCAACCGCAACCGCAACCGCAACCGCACCCGTCACCCGCGACGCGACCAAGGAAATCGGATTCGGCGACGCCGTTCGTGAGGCGATTGCCGAGGAAATGCGCCGCGACCAGACCGTCATCCTCATGGGTGAGGACGTTGCCGAGGCCGGCACCACGTTCAAGGTCCTGAAGGGGCTCGTCGAGGAGTTCGGCCCGGGCCGCATCATCGACACGCCGATTTCGGAAGTCGGCTTCACCGGCCTGGGCGTCGGCGCGGCGATGACCGGCATGCGGCCGATCGTCGACATCATGTTCGGCGACTTCCTGATGCTGATCATGGACCAGATCGGCAACCAGGCTGCCAAGATCCACTACATGTCCGGCGGCAAGTGGAACGTGCCGATGGTGATTCGCGCGACGATGGGCGCGACGCGGCGGTCGGCGGCTCAGCACTCGCAGTCGCTGCACGCGTGGCCGAGCCACATCCCGGGTCTCAAGGTGGTGGTTCCCTCGACGCCTGCCGATGCGAAGGGTCTCTTCAAGTCCGCCGTTCGCGACAACAACCCGGTGGTGTTCTTCGAGGACAAGATCAGCTACACGAAGGTCAAGGGGCTCGTGCCGACCGAGGAGTACCTGATCCCGATCGGTGTCGCCGACGTGAAGCGCGAGGGGAGCGACATCACCTTCATCGCCACGAGCAGCATGGTGCAGACGGCGCTCGGCGCCGCGAAGATGCTCGAGGAAATCGGCGTCAGCGCCGAGGTGGTCGATCCGCGGACGATGTGGCCGCTGGACGAGGAGACGCTGATCAATTCGGTGAAGAAGACGTCGCGCTGCATCGTGATGGACGAAGGCTACGGCCGCTACAGCGTGGCTGCCGAGCTGGCGCAGACGGTGCAGGAAGGCGCGTTCTACGATCTCGACGGGCCGGTGCGCCGGCTGTGCGCGATGCACGTGCCGATTCCGTTTTCGCCGTCGCTCGAGGACGTCACCGTGCCGACCGAGAAGCAGGCCTTCGATCTCGCGAAGCAGATGTGTAATCGGTAGTTAGATAGTTGGCTGGTTAGAGAGTTGGCTAGTTAGATAGTTGGCTAGTTAGATAGTTCGTAGTGAGTTGGTAGTTGCTCGTTCGTGTCCTTAACTACGAACTAGCTAACTATCTAACTACGAACTAGGAGAACCGCAGTGGCAATCAAAACCTACGGAACAATGGCGGTTGATTGGGAGCGCCGCATTGACTTCGATCGGCTGCGCCGCGAGCGCCTCGCACGCATCAAGAAGCTGCTGGCGGAGTCGGAGCTCGGCTCGGTGCTCTGCTTCGACATGAACAATGTCCGCTACATCACCGCCACGCACATCGGCACGTGGGCGCAGGACAAGATCAGCCGCTTTACCCTTCTGCCGCAGAACGACGAGCCGATCCTCTGGGACTTCGGCTCGGCCGCGAAGCACCACCGGATCTACTGCGACTGGCTCGGCGAGCGCTCGCGCGCGGGCATTCCGCTGATGCGCGGCGCGATGACGCCCGAGATGGGCCGGTCGGAGGACGTGGCGGGGAAGATCTACCGCGAGCTCGAGGAGCGCGGCCTGCACAAAGAGCCGGTCGGCGTGGACGTTGTTGAGCCGCCGGTGTTGTTCGCGCTGCAGAAGGCCGGGCTCACCATCGTCGACGGCCAGCAACTGCTGTCGGACGCACGCGAGATCAAGACGCAGGACGAGATCTCGCTGTTGACCCACTCCGCGGCGATGGTGGACGCGGCCTACTACGAGCTGTACCGCGCGATGAAGCCCGGGATGCGCGAGAACGACGCGGTCGCGCTCGTGGCGCAGAACCTCTATACGGCCGGTTCCGAGTACGTCGAGGGCGTCAACGCCATCTCGGCCGAGCGCGCCAGCCCGCACCCGCACGTGTTCTCGGATCGCATGATGCGCCCGGGCGATCCGGTGTTCTACGACATCCTGCACTCGTACATGGGCTACCGCACCTGCTACTACCGCTGCTTTGCGATCGGTTCGGCCTCGCATCAGCTGGTGGATGCCTACAAGCGCTGCCGCGATTACCTGGATGCGTCGATTGAATTGATCCGTCCCGGCCGCTCGACTGCGGAAGTGGCCTCGGTGTGGCCAAAGGCGACGGAGTTCGGATTCCCCGACGAGGAAGCGGCCTTCGCCCTGCAGATGGGACACGGCATCGGCCTCGCGATCTGGGAGAAGCCGATGATCAGCCGTCTCGTCTCCCTCGAGCACCCGCACGAGATCAAGCCCGGGATGGTGTTCGCGCTCGAGACGTTCTGGCCGACGAAGGACGGCACGAGCGCGGCGCGCATCGAAGAGGAGATTGTCGTCACGGAAACCGGACACGAGGTGATCACGCGGTTCCCGGCCGAGGAGCTGCTGGTGGCCGGTGCGCCGTTCGTCACGGTCGGCGGGCAACTGCCGCTCGTTCGCGAGACGGAATCGGCGCCCAACCAGGAAGTCCGTGAGATGGTGGCGCGGGCGGCGCGTGCCGAGGCGCAGACACCTGTGGGGGCGAAGGGGTAAGTGGCGATATCAGTCGTGATGCCTGCGCTCGAGATGGCGCAGGAAACGGGCAAGCTCGTGTCGTGGCTCAAGAAGGAAGGGGAGCAGGTCAAGAAAGGCGACATGCTCCTCGAGGTCGAGACCGACAAGGCTGTCGTTGAAATCGAAGCGCAGAGTGACGGCATTCTTGGCGGCGTGACGGCGAAGACCGGCGACGTCGTGCCGGTCGGCCAGACGATCGCCTGGCTGCTCAAGCCGGGCGAGTCGGTTCCGCAGCAGGGAGCGCACGTGCAGACGGGGCGCACCGGTGCGGCTGCGGCTCCAGCCGCTGCGGCGGCGGCGACCTCGGCGGGACCGGCTCCTGCGGAGCCGAGCTCGGCGGCCGGCGCCCGCATCTCGCCGAAGGCTCGCAAGCTCGCGCGCGAGAACGGCGTCGATATCAACAAGATCAAGGGGTCAGGTCCGGGCGGAGAGATCCTCGCCGACGACATCCTGAAGGCGGCCGCTGCCAGCGTCGCCACGCCAGAGGGGGAAGTGCGATCCGCCGCGCCGTCGATGGCGGCATCGGCGGGTCCGGCGGACGCGATCACCTCCATCGGCCGCATCATGGCCGAGCGGACGACGCAGAGCTGGACGACGGTTCCGCACTTCTTCGTGTCGCGTGACATCGACGTCAGCGCGTTGAAGACCGCGCGCGATGCGATGGTGCCGAAGATCGAAGAGCTGCACGGTGTGAAGATGACGCACACCGACCTGATCACCGCCGCCGTCGCGCGTGCGCTGCGCAAGCATCCGCGCATGAACGCGAGCTGGGAGAACGGCCGCATCGTGCTGCATCAGGACGTCAACGTCGGCCTGGCGATCGCCGTCGAGAACGCCGTCGTCGCGGCGGTGGTGCACAACGCCGACAAGGCGTCGATTGCCGACATCGCGAAACAGCGGATCGACAAGGCTCAGAAAGCGCGCGCCAGCAAGCTGTCTCCGGCCGACATCTCCGGCGCGACGTTCACGATCAGCAACCTCGGCATGTTCAGTGTCGATACGTTCACGGCGATCATCGTGCCGCCGCAGGTCGGCATCCTCGCCGTCGGGGCCATCGTCGATCGCGTGGTGGTGGTGGACGGCATGCTGGCGGTGAAGCCGATGATGAACGTGACGCTGTCATCGGATCATCGAGTCATCGACGGCGCCAGCGCCGCGCGGTTCCTGAACGACGTCGTGCTGGAAATCGCCGCGGCGGGGAAGCTTTCGTAACTCTCGTAGGGCGCCCCTTTCAGGGGCGCCACAATATTCTCGTAGGGCGCCCCTTTTAGGGGCGCCACAATGGCGCGGCTGAAAGCCGCGCCCTACTGAAGGCCAGATGGATCTCAGACTAAAAGGCCGGACTGCCCTGGTCACCGGCGCCAGCAAGGGAATCGGCAAGGCGATCGCTCAGGGTCTCGCGCAGGAAGGCGTGAATCTCGTCGTCCTCGCGCGCGGCAAGGACGCGCTCGATCAGGCGGCCGAGCAGATCCGCAAGGAACAGGGCGTCAAGGTCCTTGCGGTGCAAGCCGACGTTCGTGAGATCGGTCAGGTCAAAGCGGCGGCGGACGCGGCGAAAGCCGAATTCGGCACCGTCCACATCGTCGTCAACAACGCCGGCAGCGGCATCAGACGCCAGGATCGTCAGATCACCTGGCCCGATGCGGACTGGGTGGACGACCTCAACCTCAAGTTGATCGGCATGCTGCGTGTGACGCAGTCGTTCATGCCGATCATGCCGCGCGACTGGACCGGCCGCATCATCAACATCAGCGGCATCGCCGGCATCTCCGCCTTCATCGGCGCGCTGACCCATGGGCTGAACAACTCGGCGATGAACCACTCGACGTCCTATCTCGCTCGCGACCTGGCGGCCGAGAAAATCACCGTCAACACGGTCGTCCCGGGCCTGATCGCCACCGAGTGGCGCCACGGCTGGGCCGAGAACATGGGCAAGCAGCAGGGCAAGTCGAAGGAAGAGTTCGTCGAGGGCATCTGCAAGGCGTGGGGGATCGTCCAGGGACGCTGGGGGACGATGGAGGAGCTCGCGGACCTGGTGACGTTCCTCGCATCCGATCGCGCCGTCTACATCAATGGCGCGCGCATCGCGTTCGACGGCGGATATGCGATAAACCCCCGCTAGTTAGATAGTTGGATAGTTAGATAGTTGGATAGTTGGATAGTTCGTAGTCGAACGAAGAACTACGATCTACACTACGAACTATCTAACTAGCCAACTATCTAACTAGCCAACTAGCTAACTAGCACCCAGGGCCATGTCTTCATCAACCACTCTCACCGGAATCCAGCTCACCGATTCGAAACTCTTCCGCCAGTCCTGCTACGTCGATGGCGCGTGGGTCAACGCGCGCGGCGGCGCGACGATCAACGTCGACAATCCGGCGACCGGCGAGATCGTCGGCACGGTGCCGAAGTTCGGCGCTGCCGAAACGCGTGAGGCCATCGAGGCCGCGAACCGTGCGTTCCCCGAATGGCGGAAGAAGACCGGCAAGGAGCGCGCGGCGGTGCTGCGCCGCTGGTTCGAGCTGATGATGGCCAACCAGGAAGACCTCGCGCGGCTGATGACGACCGAGCAAGGCAAGGTGCTCGCCGAGTCGCGCGGCGAAGTCGCGTATGCAGGCGCGTTCCTCGAGTGGTTCGGCGAGGAAGCCAAGCGCATCTACGGCGACACCATTCCCGGTCATCAGGCCGACAAGCGCATCATCGTGATCAAGCAGCCGATTGGCGTCGCCGCCTGCATCACGCCGTGGAATTTTCCGCTGGCGATGATTACGCGCAAGGCCGGTCCGGCGATCGCCGCCGGATGCACGGTGGTGCTGAAGCCTGCATCGCAGACGCCGTTCTCGGCGCTGGCGCTGGCGGAGCTGGCCGAGCGCGCCGGCATTCCCAAGGGCGTCTTCAACGTCGTCACCGGTTCGGCGGGTGAGATTGGCGGTGAGCTCACCTCCAACCCGATCGTGAAGAAGCTGTCGTTCACCGGGTCCACCGAAGTGGGCAAGGTGCTGATGGCGCAGTGCGCGCAGACGGTGAAGAAGCTCTCGCTCGAGCTCGGCGGCAACGCGCCGTTCATCGTCTTCGACGACGCGGATCTGGATGCGGCGGTGGAAGGCGCGATCGCGTCGAAGTATCGCAATACCGGTCAGACCTGTGTCTGCGTGAACCGCGTCTACGTGCAGGACGGCGTCTATGACGCGTTTGCGGCGAAGCTGGCCGAGTCGGTGAAGAAGCTGAAGCCGGGGCCGGGACTCGAGGCCGGCGCGACGCAGGGTCCGCTGATCGACGACAAGGCGGTCGCCAAGGTCGAGGAGCACATCCAGGACGCGCTGAACAAGGGCGCACGCGTCGTCGTCGGCGGTCATCGTCATCAGCTCGGCGGGCGGTTCTTCGAGCCGACGGTGCTGGCAGACGTCGCGCCGACGGCGTTGATGGCGCACGAGGAGACGTTCGGTCCGGTGGCGCCGCTCTTCCGGTTCAAGACCGACGAAGAAGCGATCGAGCAGGCGAACAACACCGAGTTCGGTCTGGCCGCGTACTTCTACGGGCGCGACGTCGCCCGCGTGTGGCGTGCTGCAGAGGGTCTCGAGTCGGGCATGGTCGGCATCAACACCGGCCTCATCTCGACCGAGGTCGCGCCGTTCGGCGGCGTGAAGGAGTCGGGACTTGGGCGTGAGGGATCGAAGTACGGGATAGAGGAATATCTTGAAGTGAAGTATCTCTGTCTCGGAATCTGAGTCGTTCGAACCGTTCGAACCGTTCGGATCGTTCGGGTCGTTCGGATCGTTCGAACCGTTCGGGTCGTTCGAATCGTTCGGATCGTTCGGATCGTTCGGATCGTTCTCACGTGTGATGCGTTGGGACTGTACGTAGTTTCTGCAATCTTCGTCGCCTCCCCGGCGCGCAGTATTTGCCGCTGCCGCGGACTCTTGCCGCGAATTTCCGTTGAAAAGTAGCTGGTACGGAACACGCCTGTGCGGCAGGCTTGGTTGCCGATCGATTCGAGGACCTGCCGGAGGCCCGGCCTCGAGGCTGGCGCGACGCAGGGTCCGCTTATCGACGAGAAGACGGTTGCCAAGGTCGAGGACCATATTTAGGACGCGCTGAACGAGGGCGCACGCGTTGTCGGCGGCGGCGGTGCGGTGTTCTCAGCGCTGCCTCAAACCTGATGATCGAATCCGTGACGCTCGAAGGGCAGGACAGCACGGATACTCCGCTCGAGGTTGCCGATCGCAGAACGGTGTCGGACATCCATTGCCCTCGGCGAATCAGAAAGAGCCGGCCGGGCCGCTCGAGAATTTTTCCTTGCCGATCCAAGTGTACTAGTGTAGATAGTACACTTGCTGGCGTTGGCCAGGGAGGTGCGTATGCGGACGGTTCCGGTGGTCGTCGTGATGTTCCTGGTTTCTCTGTCGGCCGCTGCTGACGCGCAATTACCGCCGCGGGACACCACCACGCGTGCCGCTCCTGTTGCGGGCATCGGCAGGATTCGTGGTCGAGTCGTTGCCGCGCCTGCCAACACGCCGCTGCGGCGCGTTCAGATGGTTCTGCAGTGGTCCGGCGACGATTCCTTCAGGCGCGTCACGCTGACGGACGCGCAGGGGCGCTATGAGTTCACGGAGCTGCCGGTCGGCAGGTTCTCGCTGAGCGCGGGCACGCCAGGCTATGTGGGCCTGCAGTACGGGCAGCGCCGACCGAACGAAAGTGGGACCCCGATTCAGATCCGAGAGGGCGAGACTGCCTCGTCGATCGATTTTGCGCTGCCGCGCGGCTCGGTGATCGCGGGTCGCATCACCGACGAACTCGGTCAGCCTCTTGTGCAGGCGCAGGTGCAGGCGCGGCGGTTCCGCTACAACGAGAGCGGCCGGCGAACCCTCGTGCCCGTGAATCCGATCGTCGCGACCGACGACCGCGGTGAGTTCCGGCTCTTCGGCTTGATGCCTGGTGAGTACCTCGTCCAGGCCAGCGTTCGCCAGGCCGTGAGCCAGCCAGGTGCGTCCACGAACCCGAACCAGCCGATGGAAGGATTTCAGCCGACGTTCTTTCCCAGCACGCCGAACGCGGCCGAGGCGCAGCCGATCACGCTTGGCATCGCGCAGGAAACGAACATTCAAATCGCGCTGACGGCGACGAGACTCGTGCGCGTGACGGGCACCGTTCGCGACGCCCAGGACCGCCCGGCGTTTCCGGCGCAGGTGACATTGTGGACGCGCATGACCGACTTCAGCGCGCCGTTCTCGGTCGGCGAGGGCGGCAACACGTCCGTGACGACCACTACCGATGGAAGCTTCTCGTTCTCGGGGGTTGTGCCCGGTGAGTACTCGCTTGAAGTGCGCAACCGCGTGCCTGGCGGAATTGGTCCATCTCCGCCGTCGGAGGCGGGATTCCTTGCGGTCACGGTTCGCGGGGACGATCTGAGCGGTCTGCGGCTTACCACCTCCAGAGGATCCACGGTGTCCGGCCGCGTGGTCTGGGAGGGCTCCTCGCCGAGAACGGGCATCGGGCAGGTACCGATTCAATTACGAGCCAGCGCGCAATCTGCGGACTCTCTGTTCCCAGGAACGATTCAGTTGTCCCCGAACCTCGACGAGAGCGGAGATTTTCAGATCGGCGGCGTCTACGGCCGCGCTTACGTCGGTGTGCCGCTGCCTTCGAATTTCAACTGGACCGTGAAGTCGGTCACGCTCGACGGCGAGGACATCACCGACACGCCGGTTGACGCATCGTTGCGCTCCGTCGAGGGTGTGCGGATCACCCTGACCGACAGACTGAGCCACCTGTCCGGTCACGTCGCCGATGCCAATGGCCGGCCGGTGATGCAGTACGTCGTGGTGCTGCAGCCAGCCGATCAGAAGGACGTTCGCACCGCTGCCCGGTTCGTCCGCACCGTTCGGCCGGACACCGAGGGCCGGTTTGAGATCCGCGCCGTGCGTCCGGGCCGGTATTTCGCCACGGCGATCGAAGCAATCGAGGACGGACGACAGTTCTCGCCGGAATTCCAGAAGGAGCTGCGCCGCGGAGCGAAGGAGGTGACGGTCAAGGAAGGCGAGAGTCTTCTGCTGGATCTGAGGCTAACGACTGGACTGTAGTCGTTCGGATCGTTCGGATCGTTCGGAACGTTCCGAACGCCTAATCGAGCGCCTGCCCACTCCTATCTGGCAGCGTAAAGACGAGCACCGCCGCGAGGAGAAAGAACGCTGACGTGACGCCGAGCGCGAGGCCGATGCCGACGCCGGCAATGCTGGCGACCCTGCCGATCGTGTACGGCGCGATGGCGCCCGCCATGCGGCCGATGTTGTAGCTCGTGCCCTGGCCGGTGGCGCGAATGCGCGTCGGAAAGAGCTCCGCGACGAAGCTGCCGAACATGCTGAAGTGGCCGCTGGCGAAATACCCGAGCAGCGGGCCAGCCAGCATCAGCACCAGCGGGCTGCGGGCGTACTGTCCGTAGACGGGAGCGAGTATCGCCGCGCCGATCATGAACAGCACGAATGCCGGCCGTCGTCCCAGCCGGTCGGCGATGAATCCAAACGTCAGATAGCCGGCGTACGCCCCGAGTTGAACGGGGATCAGCCATCCAAGCGATCGGACGACGTCCAGTCCGGCGCCGCCGGCTGAGACGGGACGGCCGAGGAATCCCGGCAGCCAGGTGAACAGACCCCAGTATCCAAACTGCACGCAGCCACCGAGCGCGATGATCAGCAGCGTGCGCGTGATCATCTGTGGCCCGAAGATCTCGCGGAACGGATTCTGCGCGGCGTGTGCGGCCGCCCGTCCCGCGGTCCACTTCTCCGGCTCTCTGACGTAGCGTCGAATCCAGAGCGCGAAGAGCGCGGGCAGAATGCCAAGGGTGAACAGCAGCCGCCAGCTGTCCTCCCCGAGAGGTGCGGTGCCGAGGATGGCCTGGGCCGCCAGCAGCGCGAGGAGATAGCCCAGCGCCCAGCCGGACTGCATGATGCTGATCGCCTTGTTGCGATGTTCGGGCGGCCACGTTTCGCTGACCAGCACCGCTCCCGACGCCCATTCGCCGCCCATGCCGAGGCCGAGCAGCGCGCGCCAGAGCATCAACTGCGTCACGGTCTGCGACGTCGCGGCTCCGAGCGAGGCGATGGAGAACAGGGCAATGGTTCCCATCAGCGCGCGGGTGCGGCCGAACCGATCGGCGACGTAGCCGAACGTCAGGCCACCGACGCCCGACATGACGAGCGCGACCGTTCCCAGCAACCCGGCCATCGCGTCGTTGAATCCGAAGTAGTTCCGCAGCTGGTTGAGCGCCACCACATAGAGGGTGAAGTCCATGGCGTCGAGCATCCAGCCGACCTTGGCGGCTGCCAGCACGTGCCACTGCTCGCGCGTGATGGTGCGATACCAGGGAACGGCCGGCGAGACGGTCGCGGATACCGGAAATGGACTCACGATCGGGTGAGAATATACGATTTGCAGACGAACGATTCGAACGATTCGAACGATTCGAACGAATCGAACGTTCCGAACGTTCAAGGAGACTTCGATGTCCGTAGACGTAGGGGCCAAGGCGCCCGACTTCACCCTTCACAATCAGAATCGCGAGGACGTCACGCTCAGCAGCGAGCTGAAAAAAGGTCCGGTGGTCCTCGCATTTTTTCCGGCAGCGTTCAGCAGCGTCTGCCAGCAGGAGATGTGCACGCTGCGCGACTCGGCGTCCGACTTGAACAACGTCAAGGCCGAAGTGCTCGGCATCAGCACCGACACGTTCTTCGCGCTGAAAGCCTGGGGCGATCAGAACAAGCTGAACTTTCCGTTGCTCAGCGACTACAACAAGGAAGTCATTCAGAAATACGGCGTCGTCAATCCGGACATGATTGGCCTCAAGAACATCGCCAAGCGCGCGGTCTTCGTCATCGATCGCAACGGCGTCGTCCGGCATCGCGAAGTTCTGGAGGATGCGCGGAACGAGCCGAACTACGACGCCGTGAAACAATCGCTGGCGTCCTTGTAAGGGCAAACTCCCAACTTCCAAGCTCCAGCTCCCGGCAGAATCCGAGATCTTTTTTGGCCGTTGGGAGCTGGTAGTTGGGAGTTTGTTGCTACACTCCTTTCTTCTCACCACCTCAATGCCCGAAACTGCTGTTCTAGCCGCCGAGCGTACGCTTCCACACAATCTCGAAGCGGAACGCTCGGTGCTCGGCGCAATTCTCGTTCACAACGACGCGTTCAATCTGGCGGCGCAGGTCATCGACAGCCGCGATTTCTATCGCGACGCGCACCGGCGGATCTTCGACAAGATGGTTCAGCTCAACGAGCGGAACCAGGCGATCGATTTCGTCACGCTGAAGGAAGAACTGTCGCGCGCCGGGGAGCTCGACGAGGTGGGTGGGCCGGCGTATGTCGCAGCGCTCGCCGACGGCGTACCGCGTGCGACCAACGTCGAATACTACGCGCGGATTGTCAAGGAGAAGGCGACCCTTCGCAATCTGATCTTCGCGGCGAACAAGATCCTCACCAACGCCTACGAAGCGGACCAGGAATCAGACCTGATTCTCGATGAAGCCGAGAGCTCGATCTTCGCCGTCGCGGACGACCGGCTGAAGGCCGGGTTCGTCCCGATGCGCGATCTCGTGAAGGACAGCTTCCCGAAGATCGAGCAGCTGTTCGAGCAGAAGCGCCTGATTACCGGGGTTCCCACCGGTTTTGTCGATCTGGACGAAATGACGCGGGGACTGCAGGGCGGCGACCTGATCATCGTTGCGGCCCGGCCCTCGATGGGGAAGACCAGCCTGGTGCTGAACATGGCGCAGCACGTTGCCGTTCAGCCCGACCACACGGTCGGCTTCTTCAGCCTGGAAATGTCCAAGGAATCGCTGTTTCTGCGCCTGCTGACGTCGGAAGCGCAGATCGACAGCCATCGGCTGATGAGCGGGGCCATCGGTCAGAAGGACTACAGCCGGATCTCGCATGCGCTCGAGACGCTGAGCGCGATGAAGCTGTACATCGACGATACGGCCAACATCGGCGTGCTCGAGATGCGCGCCAAGGCGCGGCGCCTGCAGTCCGAGCATCGTCTCAGCATGCTGGTGGTTGACTACATTCAGTTGATGAGCGGACGCGGACGATTTGAAAACCGGACGCTCGAACTGGCGTCGATCTCACGGTCGCTGAAGGGATTGGCGAAAGAACTGAGCGTGCCGATCGTCGTGCTGTCCCAGTTGAGCCGCGCTCCCGAGTCGCGCTCCGATCATCGCCCGCAGCTCTCCGATCTGCGTGAGTCAGGCGCACTCGAACAGGACGCCGACGTCGTCATCCTGATCTACCGGGAGGACGCCTATAACCGCGATCCGAACAATCCAGATGCCGGCACGGCGGAGCTCATTCTCGCGAAGCAGCGCAATGGGCCGACCGGCGTGGTGCGTCTCGCGTTCCTGCGTGAACAGACGCGATTCGCGAATCTGGCAGCCGGGGGATGAGTACGAAGGCGCTGCAGGTCACGCTTTGCAGGACACTGCAGTTCACACTTCCATGTGCTCAGTTCTCAGTTCGTGTTCAGGTTCGGTTCTGAGTTTGGCGTTCGTTGTTCGCTTCAAGCCGCTTCGAACCTCGAACCCGAACACCGAACGCCGAACTGAACGTGAACACGAACTGAGAACGGAGAACCCGGAACAGTGAACTGCGAGTTGCCGCAATGATCCGCAGCACTATCGCCCGCGTCGATCTCGCTGCACTCAAAAGCAACTTCGTGGCGATTCAGCAATTCCTTGCCCGCGGGCGCGACACGGCGCCATCGATCATTGCCGTCGTCAAAGCCAATGCGTACGGACATGGCGCGGAGCGCGTCGCGATCGCACTCGAGCAGGCGGGTGCGACGATGCTCGCGTGTGCGGACATCGAGGAAGGGATCGTGCTGCGGCGCGCCGGTGTGCGCGTGCCGGTGCTGGTGTTCGGGGCGTTGAGCGTCAGCGATCTCGATGGACTGTTCGAGTACTCGCTGACGCCGACGATCTCGACGCCGGGGGCGGCGCGAGCCGTGCACCAGGCTGCGGTCAAGAGGAAGGCGACGATCGGGTATCACCTCAAGATCGACAGCGGCATGAACCGGCTGGGCTTTCGCCACGACAACCTTCGGCGGACGCTGCCGGAAATGCTCGCGAGCGACCACCTGCGGCTCGAGGGGGTGTTCACGCATTTCGCGTCAGCAGACGTGCCCGAGAGTCCGGTCTTCAACATGCAGCGCGAGCGGTTCGACGCGGCATGCGATGTAGTGTCCGGCTTGAGCCGGACCAATAGTCCGCCTGAAGGCGGACACTACGTGAGACACGCATCCAACAGCGCCGCGATCCTCCGCGACTCGCGCGTCTGGTACGACGCCGTCCGTCCCGGACTGTTGCTTTACGGAATCGTCCCGCCGCCGCTGGCATCGACGATTCCGCTTCAGCCGGTGATGTCGCTGACCAGTCGCGTAGTGGCCGTGAAGGGGCTGCGTCCCGACGAAGGTGTTGGCTACGGCTGGAAGTTCGTGACGGACACACCGCGGACGATTGCGGTTGTTCCAGCCGGCTATGCCGATGGCCTCGATACGCGCTTGTGCGGTCGTGGACACGTATTGATCCGCGGACGCCGCGTACCCATCGTCGGCGCCGTGTCGATGGACATGATTACGGTCGATGTGACCGAGGTCGGAGAAGTGGAGCCCGGCGACGAGGTCGTGTTGTTGGGCCGGCAGGGTCACGAGAGCTGGCAGCAGATCGACGCCCGTGAAATCGCCGCGGCGATCGGCGCGATTCCATGGGAGATCGTCTGCCGCCTGGGCACGCGGATCGAACGTCACTATGACTAGGTGACCACCCCTGTCATCCTCATCCCTGAAAATGATGTAAGTGACTGTTTCCTTGACCCGCCCTTCGGCCTTGGGCCTGATTCCTGAGGCCTGCAGCGAAGTATGAAAGCACCGAAGGCCGTCTTCGTCTGCCAGGAATGCGGCGCCCAGTCTTCCAAGTGGCTGGGTCGTTGCCCGGAATGCAGCGCCTGGAATTCGTTCGTCGAGGAATCCGTCTCCGCGCCTGGCGGCGCTGCGGCGGACAAGCGCGATAACCGGTACGCTCAGTTCGGCTCGAACTCGAACGCCAAGCTGTATGCCGAGGTCGAGAACGCTCACGCGGCGCGACTGTCCAGCGGCATCGGCGAGTTCGATCGCGTGCTCGGCGGCGGTGTCGTGCCGGGTTCGCTCGTGCTGCTGGGCGGCGAGCCTGGCATCGGCAAGTCCACGCTTCTGCTGCAAGCCGCGGGTCACTTCGCGCGCGAAGTGGGTCCAGTGCTCTACGCCTCGGGTGAGGAATCCGAGCATCAGATCAAAAGCCGCGGCGATCGTCTCGGCATCGGTGCCGCGCCGCTCTACCTGCTGTCCGAAACGTGCATCGAGCGCATCCTCGAGGAGATCGCGCGGCTCAAGCCGGCCCTCGTCATCATCGATTCGATCCAGACGGTGTTCTCACTCAAGTTCCAGTCGGCGCCCGGCAGCATCGGGCAGGTTCGCGAAGCCGCGACGCAGTTCCTGTTTGCCGCGAAGGGACAGAACATTCCCACGGTGCTCGTCGGCCACGTGACGAAGGATGGCAGCCTCGCCGGGCCGAAGGTCCTCGAGCATGTGGTCGACACGGTTCTCTATTTCGAGGGTGAGCGCCATCACTCGCATCGCGTCGTGCGTGCGGTGAAGAATCGCTTTGGCGCGGTCAGCGAGCTGGGCGTGTTCGAGATGACGGGCGCCGGGCTGCGGCCGGTACCGAATCCTTCGCAGCTGTTTCTCTCCGAGCGGGCGACGGGAGCGCCAGGTTCGTCGGTGCTGTGCTGCGTCGAGGGGTCGCGTCCGATTCTGGTGGAGGTGCAGGCGCTCGTCAGCACCAGTACCTACGGCAACGCCAGGCGAATGGCCATCGGCATCGATCAGAACCGGCTGTCGCTCCTGCTGGCGGTGCTCGAGAAACGGGCCGGGCTGAGCCTCGCGGGAGACGATGTCTACGTGAATATCGCGGGCGGGATGTCGGTGGAAGAGCCGGCGGCGGACCTGAGCGTGGTGGCGGCCGTGGCCTCCAGCGTCCGCAACCGCAGCCTGTCGCCGGCCACCGCGATGTTCGGCGAAATCGGTTTGAGCGGGGAGATACGCGGTATTCCTCAGGCCCCGCTGCGGATCCGTGAGGCAGTCCAGATGGGCTTCACGCGCGTCGTAATGCCAGCCGCCAACCTCGACCCCGAAGACAGCAGCGCAGGCGGGGCGGAACTGATAGGGGTACGAACGGTCGGGGAAGCGCTTGACGCGCTGATGTAGAACGCCTAACGTTCACCCATTCATACCGTTCGTGGGTTCCCCTGAGGTTTTTGCATGGCCTGGTTCATACTCGCCCGTCTTCTTATTGTTGCCGCCCTCGGGTATTCGGCCCACCAGCTGGAGCCGCTGCTTGGTGGGCCGATCGTCAACACCCTGTTTGGTGTTGCGCTCGGCCTGGCCATTGTCGGGTTTGAGATCCGCCTCCGTAACAGTTCCGTCCCGCACATGCTCGGCGCGCTCATCGGCGGCGCGATCGGGCTGGCTGCCGCCTACACGATTGGCCAGGCACTCTATTGGGCCAATCTCAGTAACGACCGTGTCGTCTTCCTCCACAGTGTCATCCTGCTCGCGCTGCCGTACCTGGGGCTGATCATCGGCGGCCGCAAGGGCGATGCGCTGAAACCGGAAAACATCATCGCCCTGTTCAGGAACGCAGGCCCGCGCAAACGCTACAAGGTCCTGGATACGAGCGTCATCATCGACGGCCGCATCGCCGACATCTGTGAAACCGGATTCATGGATGGCACCCTGGTGATCCCGCAGTTCGTGCTCAAGGAACTGCAGCTCGTCGCCGATTCGTCGGACTCCATGAAGCGGAACCGCGGCCGCCGCGGGCTCGACATCCTGCAGAAGATCCAGAAGATGTCGGGGGTGGACGTGATGATCTCCGACGTGGATTTCCCCGAGGTCCGCGAAGTCGATCTGAAGCTGATTGAGCTGGCGAGAACGCTGCAGGGAAAGATCGTCACCAACGATTTCAACCTGAACAAGGTGGCGCAGCTTCGCGGCGTCGAGGTGCTCAACATCAACGAGCTGGCGAACTCGCTGAAGCCGGTCGTGCTGCCCGGCGAGATCATGAAGGTGTTCATCCTCAAGGAAGGCAAGGAGTACAACCAGGGCGTGGCCTACCTGGATGACGGGACGATGGTCGTCGTCGACAACGCGCGGAAGATGATCGGTCGCACAATCGACGTGGTGGTGACCAGCGTGTTGCAGACCACCGCGGGCAAGATGATTTTCGGCCGCTTCATCGACGCCGCGATGGCCGCGCAGGCCCCGGCTCCCGCGCCTGCGGCGGTCGTTCCGGCGGAGAACGAGATGAGTCGCCGGCCGAGACCGCAAGTACCGCCGTCCGCCGCGGCGGCGGGAAAGTAAGCGGCAGACGCGTAATGCAAGATTCAAAATTCAAGATGCAAACATTGCGCGGACTACAATCCTTTTGCGTTTTGCATTTTGCGTTTTGAATTCCAGACTCCCTCCCTTCCACTGGTGGCGTACGGTCTTCTTTCTCATTCCCGCCATCGCGCTGTACACGATCGCGCTCGGCACGCTGTCGCTGACGTCGAGCCTGTTCCAGAAGACCGGCTACTTCGCGCACTGGTGCGCGCGAACGTGGTCGCGTCTCATCCTTGCGACCACGGGAGTGCGCGTGGAGGTCGCCGGCCTCGATCGCCTCGAGCGCGGCACGACCTACGTGTTCGTCTCGAATCATCAGAGCATCTACGACATCCCGATTCTCTTCTGGTCGTTGCCGTATCAGCTGCGGATCATCGCCAAGGAATCGCTCGGCACCGTTCCGTTTCTCGGCTGGCACCTGCGGCGCACCGGTCACATGCTGGTGGATCGCCGCCGCCCGGACCGCAAGAAGATATTCGGCTGGGCGTCACGCCTGACCTCGAATGGTCTCTCGCTCATTGTCTTTCCGGAAGGCACGCGGAGCCGCGACGGCCGCGTGGCCCGCTTCAAAGGCGGCAGTTTCTATCTGGCGCTGCAGGCCGGCCTGCCGGTGGTACCGATCTCTGTCGTTGGCAGCCGTCACGTGATGCTGAAGGGGCGCCTTGCGACATATCCCGGCGAGGTGAAGCTGGTGCTGCACGACCCGATTGACACCGCGGCGCTCGCCGACGCTGATCCGCGCGAGTTCGCCGAGCGGGTGCGGCAGATCATCGCGCCCGACGCCGAGTCCGACGTCGGCGTCTCGCCTCCCGATCACGCACCGAGCAGCGCCGTTGAAGCTCTCCGTCGCGCCTGATCTCGCCGCCGTCGTGCGCGCCGGTGTCCTGTGGCTCGACGGGGCCACGGTCGTCGATCGCGAGCCCCGTCTGAACGCGCCGCTGGCCACCGCCGAAGCCGCTGTGCGAACGAATCCTCCGGCGGAGATCACCGCCGTCCGCACGATGTACAAACGCGTCGGCCTGGATCCAACGAAGACGCGACCCTCATCCGAGGCGCTGCTGCGCCGCGTGCGGAAGGGTGACACGCTCCCGCGCATCAACAGCATGGTGGACGTCTGCAACTGGTGCTCGCTCGAATTCCAGTTGCCGTACGGGTTGTACGACGCAGGCAGGATCGAGAGCGACGTCGAGCTCCGGCTCGGGCTGGAAGGCGAGTCTTACCCGGGCATCAGGAAAGATGATGTCCATGTCGGCGGCCGCATTACGCTGGCGGATCGCCTTGGCCCGTTTGGCAATCCCACGTCCGACTCGGCCCGCACGATGGTGACGACCTCAACGACCCGGGCGTTGCTGGTGGTGTTTGCGCCACGGGACGTGGATGCGCGTCGTTTAGCTCAGGTGCTCGATGTCACGTCGCAACGCATGGCCGAGTTTACCGGCTGTGTTGAAATGTCCCGCGCCATACCTTAGGTAGAGGCCGACCCTCAGGTCGGCCTTTCAGCAGGCAAGAATCCTGCACCTCGTGCGGGGCATGAAACCTCCGCAGGTGCGGCCAGCTGGTGCGTTCCTTCTTTCCCTGGTGACTCTCGTCGCTGTGAACTGCACGGGCGGGCGCACCATCCGGACCACTCCGGACGCGAGCGGAACCGTCGATGTTTCGCAACTCTGGCGGCAGCCCGACGACCTGGAGACCCGCGACCTTCTCGTCGGTCCAGCAGCGGGCGTTCCGAAGCCAGATCCCGCACGGTTCACGCTGATCAAGGCGGATCCGACAGGCTTCAGTCCCGGATATGACGTCCGTGATGCTGCCGGCATGGAGTGGAGCGTGAAGCTCGGGCCCGAGGCGCAGACCGAAGTCGTCGCCTCGCGAATTCTCTGGGCGATCGGATTCCATCAGGTGCCCACGTATTACCTCACCGATTGGAGCATGGAGGGCGGCCCTGGCGGCCACCCGGGGCCGGGACGCTTCCGGCCCGCTTTGCCCAACACCAAAGTCGTCGGGGATTGGGCCTGGAACGAAAACCCGTTTACGCACACACAACCCTTCAGGGGCCTCGTGGTGGCCAATCTGATCATCAACAACTGGGACTGGAAAGCCTCGAACAACAGGATCTATGACGTGACTGGTTCGGACGGCACTGGCGAGCGCCGCTACGTCGTGCGCGATCTCGGCGCGTCATTCGGCAAGTCGGACGCGCCGGTGCTCGCGCGTGTGCTCGGCGCGCGTATCGCCCAGGGCAACCGCAACAACCTCGAGGATTTCGAAGGTCAGGGGTTCATCAAGGCGGTTGCCGGCGACCGCGTGGAATTCGACTATGGCGGCATCTACAAACACATCGTCGAAACGGTGACGGCCGCCGACGTACTCTGGACGTGCCGTCTGCTGGCACGGCTGAGCGATGAGCAGTGGCGGGCCGCGTTTACAGCGGGCGGGTATCCGCCCGATCAATCGGCGCGGTTCATCGCCAAGCTGAAATCGAAGATCGCCGAAGGATTGGCGCTAAAATCGGGGGCCTGACCCGATACGTCTCTGCCATTATCGCCGCCGGTGGCCGTGGTCTCCGGTTTGGCTCAGACCAGCCGAAGCAGCTCGAACTACTCGCCGGCCGTCCGATCCTTCAGCGCAGCGTCGAAGCCTTTCTGCATTCCGACGTCATCAGCGACATCGTCGTCGCGCTCCCGGCCGCGCTGGCTGCTGCACCACCCGACTATCTGCTCGGCCGGTCGAAACCCGTGAGCATCGTCGAAGGAGGTCATCGGCGACAGGACTCGGTGCGCTACGGATTCGAACGGGTCAGTCGCGACGCCACCCTGATCGTCATTCACGACGCCGCCAGACCGCTGGTCACCGATGCGGTCATCCGCAGAACGGTGGACGCGGCATTCGAAACGGGTGCGGCGATCGCGGCACTTCGCGCGAGCGATACAGTCAAGCGCGCGGGCGCTGACGGGCGAGTGGCGCAGACAATCCCGCGTGACGAGATCTATCTTGCGCAGACACCACAGGCGTTTCGCGTGGACGTGCTGCGAGATGCGCTGATGATTGCCGGCGACGCCACCGACGAAGCGGCGCTGGCGGAGCGTGCCGGCCATCCGGTGCAGCTCGTGGAAGGCGATCCGCGCAATATCAAGATCACGACGCCCGACGATCTGGCCGCGGCGGAACGGGTGCTGGGTGTTCGCGGGGCGCCGCCGGCCATTCGAATTGGCAACGGCTACGACCTGCATCGGCTCGTTGACGGCCGGCCGCTGATTCTCGGGGGCGTGACGATTCCGTTCGAGAAAGGCCTGCTGGGTCACTCCGACGCGGACGTCATCTGCCACGCCGTCACTGATGCGATTCTCGGCGCCGCTGGTGCCGGCGATATCGGCAGGCATTTCCCGGACGACGACGCTGCCTGGAAAGACGCCGTCAGCATCGACCTGCTTCGCCGCGCCGCGGCGATCGTCACCGCCGCCGGATTCGCCGTGATCAACGTGGATGTGGTCGTCATCGCGCAGCGGCCGAAGCTGGCGCCGCATGTTGACGCCATCCGGACACAGGTCGCTGCAGCCTTGGGCTGCGATCCGTCGCAGATCAGCGTGAAGGGCAAGACGAACGAGGGAGTGGACTCGATCGGCGCGGGCGAATCGATCGCGGCACATGCGGTAGCGCTCATCGCGCGATCTTCCGGCTGAAGCCGGAAGCCACGGTTGAGGGTGTGGCCACGGTAGAGGGTGTGGCTTCCGCCTTCAGGCGGAAGAAAATAAATGGAAGCCGCAAGCATGGTAGAGGGTGTGGCTTCCGCCTTCAGGCGGAAGAACATAAACGGAAGCCGGAAGCACGGTTGAGGGTGTGGCTTCCGCCTTCAGGCGGAAGAAAATCAATGGAAGCCGCCGAGCACGGTAGAGGGTGTGGCTTCCGCCTTCAGGCGGAAGAAAACAAACGGCAGTGATGCGTCTTCGATTTGCTCCCAGTCCGACGGGGCAGTTGCACGTCGGCAACGCCCGCACGGCTCTTTTCAACTGGCTCCTCGCAAAAGGCCAGGGCGGCACGTTCATCGTCCGCATCGAGGACACTGATCTCGAGCGATCGTCACGCCAGTCCGAGCAGGCGATTCTCGAGGACCTGCGGTGGATGGGTCTCGATTGGACTGAAGGGATAGACGCGGGCGGCAATCACGGTCCGTATCGTCAGACAGAGCGGCTCCATATGTATCGGGCATATGCGGTGGAACTGCTTTCATCGGGCGCGGCATACCACTGCTTCTGCTCTGCTGAACAACTCGAGGCCGATCGACAGGCTGCGCTGGCTGCGGGCCGTCCGCCCAAGTATGTCGGGCGGTGCCGCACGATTACGCGTGAAGAGGCCAGACGCCGCATCGACAACGGCGAGAAGGGCGTGATCCGTTTTCGCGTTCCCGACGGCACTCGTGACGTGGTCTTCAATGATCTCGTGCGCGGTGAGGTCCGGTTCAGCACTGACGTCATCGGCGATCCGGTCCTGGTGCGCTCCGACGGCGTTCCTGCCTACAACTACGCCGTCGTCATCGACGATGCGCTGATGGAGATTACGCACGTGATCCGCGGTGAGGACCACATCTCGAACACACCGCGACAGGTGCTGCTGTACGAAGCGTTCGGCTGGAAACCGCCGGCGTTCGCCCATGTGTCGCTGGTGATGGGTCCCGATCACAGCCCCTTGTCGAAGCGACACGGCGCGACGTCGGTGGCTGAGTTTCGTGCGCGCGGCTATCTACCCGAAGCGCTGACGAACTACCTCGCGCTGATTGGATGGTCACCAGGCGCCGACGAGGAGCTGCTGTCGAGCGGCGAGCTCGCGCGTCGCTTCCGCCTCGAGGATGTCGGACACAGCGCTGGCGTGTTCGACGTCGAGAAGCTGGCGTGGGTGAATCGCCACTATTTGAAGACGGCAGAGCCGGCGCGGCTCACTCAGCTGGCGGTTCCCTATCTGCGGCAGTCCGGCTGGGTGTCGGAGCCGACGGCCGGGGACCTGGCGTACCTCGAGAGCGTCATACCCGTTGCGGCGGCCTCAGTCGATCGGCTCGAGCAAATCCCGGCGCGCCTGGCGTTTCTCTTCGATTACTCGGCAACCCGCGCGCTCGAGAACGCGTCCGTCGCGCAGGAAGCGCGCGAGTCGGCTGGCGTTATTGAAGCGCTGGCGAAGGAATTGACGGCATCACCGCCGCTGACGGATCGGGATGTGTTCCGGGCGATGGCAAAGCGCGTCCAGCAGAGCAGTGGAGCGAAGGGCAAGGCGTTGTTCCACCCGATTCGTCTGGCGCTGACGGGTGAAGCCGAAGGCATCGAGCTGGATATAGCGGTGCCGGCCATCGAGCGCGGCGCATTGCTGATGAAAGGCCGACCTGAAGGTCGGCCTCTACCATCGACAACACGCGCGATGGAAACGGACCAATCGGTAGAGGCCGGCGTTCACGTCGGCCTTTCGGGGATTCGACGGATCTTGAGCGCTCGCGAACGTGCGGCCGAGTTCGCGTCAGCCCTGCGCGCTGGTTGAAATGATCGTCTACGGCATCAACCCGGTGGTTGAGGCGTTGCGTGCTGGACGTGTGACCGCGCTCCGCGTCAGTCAGCGCGGTGGCGGCCGGATGCAGGAGCTGCTGGCGATGGCGGCCGAGCGCGGGGTCAAGGTGCAGCGCGTTGACAGTGCGGTGCTCGACCGTCTCGCCAGGAATGGCGTTCATCAGGGCGTTGCGGCGGATGTTGAAGACGCGTCAATCGATTACAGCGTCGAGGAGCTTGTTCGCGGCGCCACCGGCCCGGCACTGATCGTCGTCCTGGACGGCGTTGAGGATCCGCACAACCTCGGCGCAATTCTCCGCACCGCTGATGCGGCCGGCGTTGACGGCGTGATCGTGCAGAACCGGCGTGCCGCTGCGCTGGGCGGCGTGGCGGCGAAAGCGTCCGCTGGTGCGGTAGCGCACGTGAAGATTGCGCAGGTGGTGAACATCGCGCGCGCGATCGACGAGTTGAAGGACGCGGGCGTGTGGACCGTCGGTCTCGCGGATGATGCAACAGCGATGTACGACACGATCGACTTTTCGACACCGTCGGCGATCGTGGTCGGCAGCGAGGGGAGCGGCCTGCGGCGGCTCGTTCGGGAGAAATGCGATTTCGCGGCGCGCATTCCGATGCGCGGACATGTGTCGAGTCTGAATGTGTCTGTGGCGACCGGGATCGTGCTGTTCGAGGCTGTCAGGCAGCGCAGTTCCGGAACGCCCCAGGCGGCTGACCGCAATCGCCATAAATAGCTGAGTTGGTGTGAGTTACCAGAATCTTCAGGTTTTTGCGGTGTGAGGAACCCACGCGGGGTGTCGTTTGCCTGTGTGGCACGGGAAGTGCTATTATTCGCTCTTTGTCTGGCTGGCGTAGCTCAGTCCGGTAGAGCGCCTGATTTGTAATCAGGTGGTCGGGGGTTCAAATCCCTCCGCCAGCTCCATCGAAACGCCCAGCCGCAGGGACGACGAACAACCACGAATCCATGACATTGCCATTGGTGTCCACGCAAAACGCGTGAACGCCGGAGGCACGGCAAGAGAAACAGAAATTCGGGGAGGTGGCGGAGCGGTCAATCGCAGCAGACTGTAAATCTGCCGCCCATGTGGCTACGGAGGTTCGAACCCTCCCCTCCCCACCAACCTTCTTACGCCGCGCGCGTGAAGAGGTTGGCGCGGCTGGAGAAGGTTGGTGGGAGGGGAGGACCCTCCTGTGTTTGCTGGTCGATGCGCTGACGCGCATCGACATTGGAGTGCGTTAGAGCAGGCGGCTGATTGGAGTTGAGACGCGCGGAGGCTTGCCCGAGCGAGCGCAGCGAGTCGAAGGGCGGGAGTAACTCAGTGGTAGAGTCACAGCCTTCCAAGCTGTTGGTCGCGGGTTCGATCCCCGTCTCCCGCTCCAGAACTACAGGCCAGAGGCCTTCAGCCTTGGGCCTCGGATTGGGCCGATGTAGCTCAGTTGGCAGAGCGCGTCCTTGGTAAGGACGAGGTCACCAGTTCAATCCTGGTCATCGGCTCCATCACCACTCGCGCGGTGGTGAACGGCCGCGCGAGCACGGGAAGGCCCAAGGCCCCAGGCCTAAGGCCTAAGTAGGAATAAGGGCTCAGGCCTGGACCAGCCCTTAGGCCATGGGCCTTAGCCCTTGAGCCTTCAGCGGAGAGAGTGCAAATGGCGAAGGAAAAATTTGATCGTTCAAAGCCGCACGTGAACGTGGGGACGATCGGCCACATCGACCACGGCAAGACGACGCTGACGGCGGCGCTGACGAAGGTGGCGGCGGACAAGGGCTGGGCGAAGTTCGTGCCGTATGACGAGGTGGCGAAGGCGTCGGAATCGCAGGGCCGCCGCGACGACACGAAGATTCTGACGATCGCGTCGAGCCACGTCGAGTATTCGTCGGCGAACCGGCACTACGCGCACGTGGACTGCCCGGGCCACGCCGACTACATCAAGAACATGATCACGGGGGCGGCGCAGATGGACGGCGCCATCCTGGTGGTGTCGGCGGTGGACGGGCCGATGCCGCAGACGCGGGAGCACGTGCTGCTGGCGCGCCAGGTGAACGTGCCGTATCTGGTGGTGGCGTTGAACAAGGTCGACGCGGTGGACGACCCGGAGCTGCTCGACCTGGTTGAACTGGAAGTGCGCGAGCTGCTGACCAGCTACGGCTTCCCGGGCGACGACACCCCGGTGGTGCGGGTGAGCGCGCTGGGCGCGCTCAACGGCGACGCCGCCGGCGTGGACAGCGTCGTGAAGCTGATGGAAGCGCTCGACACCTACATTCCGCTGCCGGAGCGGGAAGTCGACAAGCCGTTCATGATGCCGATCGAAGACGTGTTCTCGATCTCGGGCCGCGGCACGGTGGTGACGGGCCGGATTGAGCGCGGACAGGTGAAGGTCGGCGAGGAAATCGAGATTGTCGGCTTCAAGCCCACCGAGAAGAAGGTGGTGACGGGCGTCGAGATGTTCCGCAAGCTGCTCGATGCGGGCGTGGCGGGGGACAACGTCGGCGTGCTGCTGCGCGGCGTGGAAAAGACGGACGTGGAGCGCGGGCAGGTGCTGGCGAAGCCGGGGTCGATCAAGCCGCACACGAAGTTCAAGGGTGAGGTCTACATCCTGTCGAAGGAAGAGGGCGGGCGGCACACGCCGTTCTTCAACGGCTACCGGCCGCAGTTCTATATCCGGACGACGGACGTGACGGGGTCGCTGAAGCTGCCGGAAGGCGTCGAGATGGTGATGCCGGGCGACAACACGACGATCACGGCGGAACTGCACACGCCGGTGGCGCTGGAAAAGGGCGCGCGCTTCGCGATTCGCGAAGGCGGCCGCACCGTGGGCGCGGGGACGATCACCGAGATTCTGGAGTAAGCGATGCGGGACATCATCCACATGGCGTGCGGCGACTGTAAGCGCCGGAACTACAGCACGACCAAGAACAAGAAGAAGACGACGGAGCGGCTGGAGTTCAGCAAGTACTGCCGCTTCTGCCGGAAGCACACGGCGCACAAAGAGACGAAGTAAGTTAGCTGGTTGGCTGGTTAGTAGTTCGTAGTTACTACCCACTGACTACGAACTGGCCAACGAGCCAACTACTAACTGACAACAGGTCAGTAGCTCAATTGGTAGAGCATCGGTCTCCAAAACCGAGGGCTGGGGGTTCGAGTCCCTCCTGACCTGCCAACCTTCACTCGGTGAGGAGAGCAAGTCGAGCTTCGGTTGGCGAGCCAGCGAGCTGAGGCGAAGGAAGTCGCGACGGATTTTATGAAGGCAACGATGAACAGGGAAGAACCGGAAAAACCGGCGGTATGGGGCGCAGGTGAACGCGGTCCCGTCGGCTGGTGGAACAACGCCCGCACGTTCTTCACCGAGGTACGCAACGAGATGCGCCGTGTCACCTGGCCGACGCGCAAGGAAGTGTACGCGACGACCTTCGTGGTGCTGGTGACCGCGGCGTTCTTCGGCATCTATCTCTATGCAGTGGACCTCGGACTGACGGCGGCCTTGAACTGGCTGTACCGCCTGACGGGCGTGGCATGAGCGACACCACGAGCAACGCCGGGAGCAGCACTGCGCCGACCACCGAGCCGGTGAAGAGCGACGGCGGCCAGAAGAACTGGTACATCGTCCACACCTACTCGGGGTTCGAGAACAAGGTGAAGGAATCGCTGCAGCAGCGCGTGGCGGCGTACGGGCTGCAGAACGAGATCGGCGAAATCCTCATTCCGACGGAGGACATCGTCGAGAAGCGCGGCGGCCGCGAGGTCAAGAGCGCGCGGCGGTTCTTTCCCGGCTACATCCTGGTGGAGATGTCGATGTCCGACAACGCCTGGCATGTGGTCAAGAACACGCCGAAGGTGACGGGCTTCGTCGGTGCCGGCACGAAGCCGACGCCGCTGACGAAGGAAGAAGTGGATCACATTCTCGAGCAGGTGAAATCGGCGGCGGAGAAGCCGAAGCCGAAATACACGTTCGAGAAGGGCGATCACGTGCGCATCAACGAAGGGCCGTTCACCAGCTTCAACGGTGTGGTCGACGAGGTGAACCTCGATCGGAACACGTTGAAGGTGATGGTGACGATCTTCGGCCGTGCGACGCCGGTGGAGCTGGATTTTTTGCAGGTTGAAAAGATTTAACCGCGAAGAGCGCGAAGAGCGCGAAGAACGCGAAGCCAACCTTGGTTTCGTTCTTCTTCGCGGCCTTCGCCACCTTCGCGGCCTTCGTGGTTAAGGGATATGGCGAAAAAAGTTCAGGCGATGGTGAAGTTGCAGATTCCCGCGGGCAAGGCAACGCCCGCACCGCCGGTCGGGACCGCGCTCGGTCCGCACGGCGTCAACATCATGGACTTCTGCAAGAACTTCAACTCGAAGACGGCCAAGGACGACGGGCTGATCATCCCCGTGGTGGTGACGATCTACGCCGACCGCAGCTACACCTTCATCACCAAGACGCCGCCCGCATCGGTGCTGCTCAAGAAAGTCGCCAACCTGGCGAAGGGGTCGGCGGAACCGAACCGCAACAAGGTCGGAACGGTGACGGCCAGGCAGGTCGAGGACATCGCGCGCACCAAGATGCCGGATCTGAATTGCACGGATCTCCAGGCTGCGATACAGACCGTCAAGGGGACGGCCCGCTCGATGGGGATTGATGTCGTCGGGTAAATCTCTTCGCGTGCTTCGCGGTCTTCGCGAACTTCGCGGTTAACAACAGTGGGAGGAGCTTCGGCTCCGCTAACACCACAAGGAGGCACATGGCAAAACACGGCAAGAAATTTACGGCGGCGGCCGCGCAGGTCCAGGACCGGCCGTACTCGATCGAGGAGGCGATTCCCCTGATTCAGAAGGTGAAGTTCGCCAAGTTCGACGAGACGGTGGAGATGGCGATGCGGCTCGGCGTCGATCCGAAGCACGCGGACCAGATGGTTCGCGGCACGGTCGTGCTTCCGCACGGGCTCGGGAAAAGCAAGAAGGTGCTCGCGATTGCCGGCGCAGACAAGCAGAAGGAAGCGTCGGAGGCCGGTGCCGATCACGTCGGTGGCGACGAGATCGTCGAGAAGATCATCGGTGGATGGATGGACTTCGACGCGGTCGTGGCAACGCCCGACATGATGCGCGCGGTGGGGCGCCTCGGTAAGGTGCTCGGCCCGCGCGGCCTGATGCCGAACCCGAAGACCGGCACCGTGACTCCCAACGTCGCGCAGGCGATCAAGGAGATCAAGGCCGGCAAGGTGGAGTTCCGCGTCGACAAGACCGGCATCATTCACGCGCCGGTCGGGAAGATGTCGTTCCCGACGCAGAACCTCGTCGAGAACGCCCACGCGCTGGTCGATTCCGTCGTCAAGGCGAAACCGCCGGCCGCCAAGGGCAAGTACCTCAAGTCAGTCACCGTGTCCTCGACGATGGGCCCGGGTGTCGTGATTGACACCGCGCACATCGACGAGCGCGTGAAGCACTAAGGAGCGCGAACGATGGCTGTCACGAGAGCGGAAAAAGAACAGGAACTCCAGGACCTGGCGACGGCCTTCAAGGCCGCCGACACGGCGATCCTGGTGGACTACCGCGGCCTGGACGTGCCGGCGGTGACGGAGCTGCGCCGGCAGATCCGCGGCGCCAAGGGCAAGTACAAGGTCGTGAAGAACACGCTCGCGAAGCGGGCGAGCAAGGGCACGTCGTTCGAGGCGCTCGAGAAGATGTTCGAGGGCACGACGGCGATTGCCTACACCTCGGACGACGCCGTGGCGCTGGCGAAGGCGCTGACGACGTTCATGAAAGGGGCGCCGACGCTCCAGGTGAAGGGCGCCGTGGTCCAGGGCCGGGCAATCAAGCCGGCGGAAGTGACCGACCTCGCGAACCTCCCGGGCAAGACGGAGCTGTACGGCAAGTTGCTCTTCCTGCTGCAGGCGCCGATGCAGCAGCTCGTGACGGTGCTGTCCGCAGTGCCGCGCGATCTGGTGACGGTGCTGTCGCAGGTGGAGAAGAAGAAATCGGAGTCGTAGGGGCGGGCGACCGCCGTGATTCGTAGGGCGCCCCTTTCAGGGGCGCCGCAACGGCGGGCCACAAGGGCCCGCCCTACAGGAGAGAAAAGACAATGGCCGAAGTTACGCAGGATCAGTTCGTTGACTACATCAAGAACATCAGCGTCCTCGAGCTCTCGCAGCTCGTGAAGAAGCTGGAAGCCGAGCTTGGTGTGAGCGCCGCGGCGGCGGTGCCGATGGGCATGCCGATGGCGGGTGGCGGCGGCGGTGCGGCCGCGGCCCCGGTGGAAGAGAAGACCGAGTTCAACGTCACGCTGACCGAAGCGGGCACGGACAAGATCAAGGTCATCAAGGTTGTCCGCGAAGTCACCAGCCTGGGCTTGAAGGAAGCCAAGGATCTCGTCGAGAGCGCGCCCAAGCCGATCAAGGAAGGCGTGCCGAAGGACGAGGCCGAGGCGATCAAGAAGAAGTTCGACGAAGTCGGCGCCAAGGTGAGCATCTCCTAACGGAGATGCTCACCAGGCCTAAGGCGTAAGGCCTCAGGCCTGAGTAGGGATAAGTAGTCGGCCTTAGGCCTGAGGCCAGCCCTTAGGCCTTGGGCCTTTGCCCTTCGGCCTTGCGAGGATCATTGATGTACAGCCTTCCTAAGAACGTCTACCGCGAGCGCAAGGACTTCTCGAAAATCCGGACCACAGTTCCGATCCCGAACCTGATCGAGATCCAGCGGAAGTCGTACGAGCGGTTCCTGCAGATGAACCGTCTGCCCTCGGAGCGCGAGGACGCGGGCCTGCAATCGGTCTTCAAGTCGGTTTTTCCGATCAGCGACTTCCGCGAGAACTCGTCGCTCGAGTTCATCGAGTACTCGATCGGCAACTGGGAGTGCAAGTGCGGCAAGTTGTCCGGCCTGCACCACCTGCGCAAGCCCTGCAAGAACTGCGGGGCGACGCTCATCGCCGATCCGCTCGGCGATCACCACGTCCTCTGCCCGCGCTGCGGCGTCGAGAACCAGGCGCGCGGCGACGTCTGCGACATCTGCGGCCACACGGTCGGGATGAAGCTGAAGTACGACGTGGACGAGTGCCAGGAACGCGGCATGACCTACGCCGTGCCGCTGAAGGTGACGATCCGCCTCGTCGTCTGGAACAAGGACCCGGAGACGGGCGTCAAGACCATCCGCGACATCAAGGAGCAGGAGGTGTACTTCGGCGACATCCCGCTGATGACCGACAACGGCACGTTCATCATCAACGGCACGGAGCGCGTGATCGTCTCGCAGCTCCACAGATCGCCGGGCGCGTTCTTCCACTCCGAGGACAAGACCCTCTACATCGCGCAGATCATCCCGTATCGCGGGTCGTGGGTGGAGTTCGAGTACGACCAGAAGAACCTGCTCTACGTCCGCATCGACCGCAAGCGGAAGTTCCTCGCCTCGGTGTTCCTGCGCGCCCTCGGCCTGCGCGGCGCCGACGAGATCATCCGCACGTTCTACTCCGTGGACCGCATCTTCCTGAACAAGAGTCAGGCGCTGCAGTGGTCGGTGAACGACAGCCTGGTCGGGTTGCGCGCGGCCGCCGACGTGAAGGCGGGCGACTTCTCGGTGCAGTCGGGCAAGAAGATCAGCTCGAACGCGCTGGCGGCGCTCCGCAAGGCGAACATCGAGACGGTCGCGATCGCGGACGAGGCGCTCGAAGGCGCATTTGCCGCGGCCGACATCGTCGACCCGGAGACCGGTGAGGTCATCCTCGAGGCCAACGAAGAGCTGACGCCGCGCGTCATTTCGATGGCGCAGGAAAAGAAGGTCGAGCACATCGACGTCTTCTTCCCGGAGCGCGACGATGTGGGCGCGATCATCAGCCAGACGCTGAAGAAGGATCCGATCCGCACCCACGAAGAGGCGCTGATCGAGATCTATCGTCGTCTGCGTCCCGGCGATCCGCCGACGCTCGACAGCTCACGGTCGCTGTTCGAGAACATGTTCTTCAACCCGCAGAAGTACGACTTCTCGCGCGTTGGCCGTCTGAAGCTGAACACCAAGCTCGGTCTCAAGACGCCGCTCGACGAGAAGATCCTGCACCCGCAGGACTTCTACGAGGTCATCAAGTACCAGCTCAAGCTGCGGAAGAACCCGCAGAACGTGGACGACATCGATCACCTGGGCAACCGCCGCGTCCGCTCGGTCGGCGAGCTGCTGGAAAACCAGTTCCGCATCGGCCTGGTCCGCATGGAGCGCGCGATCAAGGAAAAGATGTCGGTCTACCAGGAAATGGCGACAGCGATGCCGCACGATCTGATCAACGCGAAGCCGGTGATGGCGGCGATTCGCGAGTTCTTCGGGTCGTCGCAGCTCTCGCAGTTCATGGACCAGACCAACCCGCTCTCCGAGATCACGCACAAGCGGCGTCTCTCGGCGCTCGGGCCCGGCGGCCTGTCGCGTGAGCGCGCCGGCTTCGAGGTGCGCGACGTGCACCCGACGCACTACGGCCGCATCTGCCCGATTGAGACGCCGGAAGGTCCGAACATCGGCCTGATCTCGTCGCTCTCGTGCTATGCGCGGATCAACGAGTTCGGCTTCATCGAGTCGCCGTACCGCAAGGTCAAGGATGGCCGCGTCATCGACTTCGTCGTCGTCACCAATACCGGTGGCAACGCGAAGTACAAGGTGGGCGACGTGGTCGAGGCCGACGAGCTCGTGGGTTCCGACGGCCGCTCGAAGAAGAAGGGCGTGGAGTTCGAGCCCCACTCCTACTACCTCTCCGCATGGGAGGAGGACCAGTACATCGTCGCGCAGGCGAACGCACCGCTGAGCGAAGACGGCCGCTTCATGCAGGACCGCGTCAACGCCCGCCGCGCCGGCGACTTCATCCTGGCGCCGCGCGCCGAGGTGCAGTTCATCGACGTCTCGCCGAAGCAGCTCGTGTCCGTCGCCGCCTCGCTCGTGCCGTTCCTCGAGAACGACGACGCGAACCGCGCGCTGATGGGTTCGAACATGCAGCGCCAGGCGGTGCCGCTGCTGCGGGCGCGCAGCCCGTATGTCGGCACCGGCATGGAATACATCACCGCCCGTGATTCGGGTGCCGTGGTGGTCACGCGCCGCGCCGGCACCGTTGACTACGTGGACAGCCAGCGCATCGTCGTCCGCGTCGAAGGGCAGGGCGACGGCGACGATGTCAACAAGGAGATGGGCGCTGACATCTATCCGATGACCAAGTTCAAGCGGTCCAACCAGAACACCTGCATCAACCAGAAGCCGATCGTTCGTGTCGGCCAGAAGGTGGCCAAGGGTCAGGTGCTGGCGGACGGACCGTGCACCGAGCTTGGCGAGCTCGCGCTCGGGCGCAACGTGCTCGTCGCGTTCATGCCGTGGCGCGGCTACAACTTCGAGGACGCGATCCTGGTCTCCGAGAAGATGGTGAAGGAGGACTACTACACCTCCATCCACATCGAGGAGTTCGAGATCGAGGCGCGCGACACGAAGCTGGGGCCGGAAGAGATCACCCGCGACATCCCGAACGTGTCGGAGACCTACCTGCGTGATCTCGACGACAGCGGCATCATCCGCATCGGCGCCTACGTGAAGCCGGGCGACATCCTGGTCGGCAAGGTGACGCCGAAGGGCGAGACGCAGCTCACTCCCGAAGAGAAGCTGCTGCGCGCCATCTTCGGTGAGAAGGCAGGCGACGTCCGCGACGCCTCGCTCATCTGCCCGCCGGGCATCGAAGGCATCATCGTCGGCGTCAAGATCTTCTCCCGCAAGGGCATCGAAAAGGATGACCGCGCGAAGGCGATCGAGCAGGAAGAGCTCGACATGATGGAGAAGAACCTGCAGGACGAGATTCGCATTCTTCACGACGAAGTGAAGAAGCGCGTCATGCAGATGCTCGGGAATCAGACGCTGCGCGCCGACGCGTTCGACGAGTACGGCCGCGAGCGGCTGCTGAAGAAGGGCACCGTCCTCACGCAGGACGTCCTCCAGGAGCTGCCCTACCAGCAGATGGTGCGGTTGAAGATCCAGAGCGAGGACCCGCGGCTCGAAGGCGACCTCCGGCTGCTCGAGGAGCGGACGGAGCGGCAGGTCGAAGTGATCCGCCAGCTGTTCGAGGAGAAGAAGGAGAAGATCCGCCGCGGCGACGAGCTGCCTCCGGGCGTCATCAAGCTCGTGAAGGTGTACGTGGCGATGAAGCGCAAGCTGTCGGTCGGCGACAAGATGGCCGGCCGCCACGGCAATAAGGGCGTCATCGCGCGCATCCTGCCCGAGGAGGACATGCCGTATCTGCCGGATGGCACGCCGGTGGAGATCGTGCTGAACCCGCTCGGCGTTCCGTCACGTATGAACGTCGGCCAGATTCTCGAGACGCACCTCGGGTGGGCCGCGCATGCGCTCGGTCTCTACTTCGCGACGCCGGTGTTCGACGGCGCCACCGAGACGGAGATCAAGCACTGGCTCGACGAGGCCGGGCTGCCGAAGAGCGGCAAGACGCTGCTCTATGACGGCATGACCGGTCAGGGCTTCGAGCAGGACGTGACCGTCGGCTACATCTACATGCTGAAGCTGTCGCACCTGGTCGACGACAAGATCCACGCGCGTTCGATCGGGCCGTACTCGCTGATCACCCAGCAGCCGCTGGGCGGCAAGGCGCAGTTCGGCGGCCAGCGCTTCGGCGAAATGGAGGTCTGGGCGCTCGAGGCGTACGGCTCGGCGCACATTCTCCAGGAGCTGCTCACGGCGAAGTCGGACGACGTCACCGGACGCGCCAAGATCTACGAGGCGATCGTCAAGGGCGACGCGTCGTTCACGCCGGGGCTGCCCGAATCGTTCAACGTCCTCATTCGCGAGCTGCAGTCGCTCTGCCTCGACGTCGAGCTGATCTCGACGAAGAAGCGGCCGGTGGAAGCGCTGCCCGTGGCTGACGGCGAGCCGGTGTTGGAGCAGGTGTAGGGCATTGTTAACCGCGAAGGCCGCGAAGGACGCGAAGACCGCAAAGAGTTTCTTGGTCAGGTCTCGTGTCTTCGCGATCTTCGCGCTCTTCGCGAGCTTCGCGGTTTAGAAAAGAGCCTATGAGACCAAGTTTTACGGACAGCAAAACGTCACTGCGCGCGGACTTCGACGCCATCCGCATCTCGCTCGCTTCGCCCGACAAGATCATGTCGTGGTCGTTCGGCGAGGTGACGAAGCCCGAGACGATCAACTACCGCACGTTCAAGCCGGAACGCGACGGCCTGTTCTGCGCGAAGATCTTCGGCCCGATCACCGACTGGGAGTGCCTGTGCGGCAAGTACAAGCGCATGAAGCACCGCGGCGTGATCTGCGACAAGTGCGGCGTCGAGGTGACGCAGGCGAAGGTGCGCCGCGAGCGCCTCGGCCACATCACGCTGGCCACGCCGGTCAGCCACGTGTGGTTCTTCAAGGGGCTGCCGAGCCGCATCGGCCACCTGCTCGACATCTCGCTCCGCGATCTCGAGCGCATCCTCTACTTCGAGGGTTACGTCGTCGTCGATCCGGGCGAGACCGACCTCAAGCAGAACCAGCTGCTCAACGAGGAGCAGTACCGCAAGGCGCGCGAGGAGTTCGGCCACAAGTTCAAGGCGCAGATGGGCGCTGAGGCCATCAAGGAGCTGCTGCGCCGCGTCAACATCGAGAAGCTCGCCGAAGAGCTGCGCGTGAAGATGCGCACCGAGAACTCGGTGCAGAAGAAGCTGAAGTTCGCCAAGCGGCTGAAGGTCGTCGACAGCTTCCGCAAGTCGAACAACCAGCCGAACTGGATGATCCTCGACGTCATCCCGGTGATTCCGCCCGAGCTGCGTCCGCTGGTGCCGCTCGACGGCGGCCGCTTCGCCACCTCCGACCTGAACGACCTCTATCGCCGCGTCATCAACCGCAACAACCGGTTGAAGAAGCTGATGGAGCTGAAGGCGCCGGACGTCATCATCCGCAACGAAAAGCGCATGCTGCAGGAAGCGGTGGACGCGCTCTTCGACAACGGCCGCCGCGGCCGCGTGCTGCGGGGGGCGAACAACCGTCCGCTGAAGTCGCTGTCCGACACGCTGAAGGGCAAGCAGGGGCGGTTCCGTCAGAACCTGCTCGGCAAGCGCGTGGACTACTCGGGCCGTTCCGTCATCGTCGTCGGGCCGGAGCTGAAGCTCCACCAGTGCGGCCTGCCGAAGAAGATGGCGCTCGAGCTGTTCAAGCCGTTCATCTACAACAAGCTCGAAGAGCGTCAGCTCGTCGCCACCATCAAGCAGGCCAAGGAGATGGTGGAGCAGCAGCGTCCGGAGGTGTGGGACATCCTCGAGGAGGTCATCCGCGAGCACCCGGTGCTGCTGAACCGCGCGCCGACGCTGCATCGCCTCGGCATCCAGGCGTTCGAGCCGGTGCTGGTCGAGGGCAAGGCGATCCGGATCCACCCGCTTGTCTGCACGGCGTTCAACGCCGACTTCGACGGCGACCAGATGGCGGTGCACATCCCGCTCTCGCCCGAGGCGCAGATCGAAGCCTCGGTGCTGATGATGTCGTCGAACAACGTGCTGTCGCCGGCCAACGGCGCGCCGATCGCGGTGCCGTCGCAGGACATCGTCCTCGGCTGCTACTACCTGACCAAGGCCAAGGCCGGCGCGAAGGGCGAGGGTCGCGCGTTCGGCAACGCCGACGACGTGATGCTGGCGCTCGAGGCGGGTGAGCTCGAGACGCTGTCGCCGATCCGTCTGCGCTTCACCGGGTCGCTGATGGACCTGACGACGGCCCGCGACGATCAGGACGTGCTGCACACGGACGTGCAGGAAGTGAAGGGGAAGATCATCAACACCACCGTCGGCCGCGTGCTGCTCAACGAGCAGCTGGCCAAGGGGTTCCCCTACGTCAACGGCCTGCTGAAGAAGAAGGGCCTCCAGCAGCTCGTGCAGAAGTGCTATCTGGACTTCGGTCTCGAGCGCACCGTGGACATGCTCGACGCGCTGAAGAACCTCGGCTTCACCTACGCCACGCGGTCTGGCCTGTCGATCGGTATCGACGATCTGATCATCCCGGCGAACAAGGGACAGCTGGTCGAGAACGCGCGCAACGAGGTGATCAAGGTCGAGCAGCAGTACCTCGAGGGCGCGATCACCAACGGCGAGCGCTACAACAAGATCATCGCTGTCTGGTCGGAGGTCACCGAGAAGATCGCCGACGAAATGTTCTCGGAAATGGGCGAGATGGACCGGTCGGGGCGGAACTTCAACCCCGTTTACATCATGGCTGACTCGGGCGCCCGGGGCTCGAAGCAGCAGATCCGCCAGCTGGCGGGCATGCGCGGCCTGATGGCGAAGCCGTCGGGCGAAATCATCGAGACGCCGATCACGTCGAACTTCCGTGAAGGCCTCACCGTGCTGCAGTACTTCATCTCCACGCACGGTGCCCGTAAGGGTCTCGCGGACACGGCGCTCAAGACCGCGGACTCAGGTTACCTGACGCGTCGTCTCGTAGACGTCGCCCAGGACGTGATCATCTCGGAAGACGACTGCGGCACGCTCGACGGCCTGGAAGCGCGGGCCATCGTCGAATCGGGCGAAATCATCGAGCCGCTTCGCGACCGCATTGTCGGCCGCGTCACGCTCGAGAAGATCGTCGACCCGTTCGGCGCCGGCACCATCCTCGAGTTCAACGAGGAGATCGACGAGGACAAGGCGTCGGCGGTGCAGGAAGCCGGCATCGAGAAGGTGAAGATCCGCTCGGTGCTGACCTGCGCCTCCCGCCGCGGCGTCTGCAAGCGCTGCTACGGCCGCGACCTTGCCACCGGCCGCCTCGTCGAGCTGGGCCAGGCGGTGGGCGTCATTGCCGCTCAGTCGATCGGCGAGCCGGGCACCCAGCTGACGATGCGGACCTTCCACATCGGCGGCACGGCATCGCGCATCTCCGAGCAGAACACACTCGATGCGCGCCACAAGGGGACCGTCCATTACGAGGGACTGACCGTCGTCGAGACACACAAGGAAGGCGGCCAGCTGATCGTCATGAACCGCAACGGCTCGCTCGTCATCAAGGACGAGAAGGGGCGCGATCGCGAGCGCTACCCAATCGTCTACGGCGCGCGGCTGAAGGTGAAGGACGGCCAGAAGGTCGAGCAGGGTCAGATCCTCGTCGAGTGGGATCCGTACACCTTCTCGATCCTCACTGAGGAGCCGGGCGCCGTGCGCTTCAAGGACATCATCGAAGGGATGACCGTCCACGAGGAAGTGGACGAAGTGACCGGTCTCTCGCGGTTCATCATCGTCGACTCGCCGGACGAGAAGAAGCAGCCGACGATCGAGATCAAGGACAAGACGGGCAAGGTCAACCGCAAGTACCACATGCCGTCGCACGCGCACCTGATGGTGCAGGACGGCGAGACGGTGGAAGCGGGCGACGTGCTGGCGAAGATCCCGCGCGAAACCACGAAGACCAAGGACATCACCGGCGGTCTGCCGCGCGTCGTCGAGTTGTTCGAGGCGCGCAAGCCGAAGGATCCGGCGGTTATCTCGGAAATCGACGGTGTCGTCAAGGACGGCGGCGTCGTCAAGGGTCAGCGCAAGCTGATCATCGTGCCGGACGATGCGGCCGAGCCGCGTGAGTACTCGATGCCGCGCGGCGTGCACATCAACGTGCACGAAGGCGAGCGGGTGCGCGCCGGCGAGCAGCTGATGGACGGTCCGAGCAATCCGCACGACATTCTGCGGGTGCTGGGCGAGAAGGAACTGCAGAAGTACCTGGTGAACGAAATCCAGGAGGTCTATCGCCTCCAGGGCGTCAACATCAACGACAAGCACATCGAGGTCATCGCGCGGCAGATGATGCGGTGGGTGAAGATCGAGGATGTGGGCGACACCGAATTCCTCATCGAGGAGCAGGTGGACAAGTTCCGGTTCCTCGAGGAGAACGAGCGGGTCATCGGGCAGGGTGGGCGTCCGGCGACGGCGCAGCCGCTGCTGCTCGGGATCACCAAGGCGTCGCTCTCGACCGACTCGTTCATCTCGGCGGCGAGCTTCCAGGAAACGACGCGCGTCCTCACGGAAGCGTCGATCTCCGGGAAGATCGATCACCTGCGCGGGCTGAAGGAGAACGTGACGATGGGACGTCTGATTCCCGCCGGCACGGGCTTCGAGTGGTATCGCAACGTGCGGATTCCAGCGGACGAGCCGCCACCGCCGCCGGCACCGCCGCAGCCGACGGAAGAGGATCTCGATCTGGATCGCGAGATCGAGTACGCCTTCGACGTCGAGGAGCCGATGGCCGGACGAGCGCCCACGGGCGACGTGGAGTAGACGTAGTGTCCGGCTTTAGCCGGACCTGCTCCGTGGCTTCCGCCTTCAGGCGGAAGGATAAAGGGCACGAAGAACTCAGGTTCTCGTGCCCTTTTTCTTCGTGCCCTGCGACTTCGCCGATCGCGAGATTGAAGAAGGCGCCATTTCTGCAGTAGCGTGTCGGCGACATTGGAGGAACGTTGATGCGCCTGGGGTGGTGTGCCGCGATCTGGCTGGTTCTCTTTCCAACTCTCTCGTTGGACGCACAGCAGGCACCGCCGTCGCCACTTCAGATCGCGGCGGTGCAAGTCACCGGAACGAAACGTTACACGCAGGCGGATGTCGCTCGGGTGAGCGGCCTCGAGCCGGGACAACGTGTGACCGTCGCCCAGATTGGGTCGGCTGCTGAGCGCCTGGGTGCTTCGGGACTGTTCAAGTCGGTGAACTACCGGTACGTCACCAACGCCGGACGCGTCACGGTGACGTTCGAGATCGAGGAAGCAGACTGGACCGTGCCTGTCACGTTTGACAACATCGTCTGGTTTACTGACGAGGAGATTGTGCAGGCGGTGAAAGCTGACGTGCCGACGTTCGATGGCACGCTGCCACCGACAGAGGGCATTCCGGACCTGGTCATGCGCTCGCTCCAGAAGCTGCTCGAATCGAAGAAGATTGCCGGTCGGGCGGCGTTTCAGCCACAAATGAAGCTGGGCAGCAAGACGCTGACCTATTTGTTCATGGTTCAGGACCCGGCACCGGTGCTGTGCGGACTCGGGTTCACGGGCGCGTCCGTTGAACTGCAACGCGAACTGGTTGTGGTCTCAAAGGCTGCCGTCGGGCACGACTACTCGCGCTTCTACCTGACATCCATGGCGGCCGGTACCTTGTTGGATGTCTACCATCGACACGGTTATTGGCGCGCTTCCTTTGCGCCGCCGGTAACGGCTCTCGACTCGCCGGCTTGCACGGGAGTGTCAGCCACTCTTTCGGTGAGCGAGGGATCGGCCTACTCATTCGACAGGGCGGAATGGTCAGGGAATGCCATTTTCAAGACTCCTGAGCTGGATAACCTGCTTGGCATGAAGAGTGGCGAAATCGCCGATAGCTCGAAGATCGAAAGCGGGCTCCGGCGGGTTCACTCCGCGTACGGGAGGAAGGGATACCTTCAGGCCTCGACTTCCGCGTCACCCCGCCTCGACGACCAGGGCAAGCGAGCGCTCTTCGCCATGAGCGTCGATGAAGGTCCGCAATATGTCATGGGCGTGCTGGCATTCGAAGGCCTGTCGCCGGATGACGCCAGCAAACTGACGAACAGGTGGAAGCTGCCCCCGGGTGCGCCCTACGACACTTCGTACCCGTCTGATTTCGTCGGCAAGGAGATCCTGCCGCTCGTTCCTCGTGGAAACAAACCGCCGCTAGTGCGAGAGTCTCGCGATTCCGGCACGCACGTCGTCAATGTGACGATCGCGTTCCAACGCTAACGCGAGGTCGACAGCTATGGCGGGCGATCTCGATACACTCCCTTTTTTTCTCAACTAGTGAGCTCCGCGGGATCCGATTCCCGGCGTAGAATCCCCGCATGAAGAAGACGGTGCTCTGTGCGGTGCTGTTGGTTGGGACTCCGGCGTTCGGTCAGGCGCCTCCCGCGGATGGGCCGGCGGGCCGAGGCGGTCGAGGAGGCGCTAACGCTCCAGCCGCGCCGGCATTTGACGTTCGGTCCGATGCGACGGTCGTGTTCCGTCTTCGCGCGCCCGAAGCGACGACAGTTCAGCTGACCGGCGACTTCGGCAACGCGACGCCGATGATGAAAGGGCAGGATGGCGTGTGGACGGCCACGATCGGCCCGCTTCGTCCCGCTATCTACAACTATGCGTTCGCCGTGAACGGGGTGCGCACGCTGGATCCCGCCAATCCATGGACCGGAACCGCCGACCGGACGCCAGGAGCCTCGCAGTTCGAAGTGAAGGCGGCCGCGCCCGCCCCCTACGACGCGCAGGCGACCGCGCATGGCACTCTGCACATCCATTACTACGGGTCGAAGAAGTTCGGCGGCGCGCTGCGCATGGTGTACGTGTATACGCCTCCCGGCTACGACACTTCGTCGACGCGCTATCCGGCGCTTTACCTGATGCACGGAGCGGGCGGAAACGAATCGAGCTGGGTGACCGGCGGTCGCGCGAATCTGATTCTCGACAACCTGATCGCGCAGGGGAAGGCACGGCCGATGATTGTGGTGATGCCGTATGGACGGGCCGGTCAATCGACGACGATTGGTCCTCTATCGCCGGCCGCCGCGGCGGCTCCAAATGCCCCGGTATTTCCGAACGATGTCGTCGAGGACGTCGTCCCGTTCATCGACAGGACGTACCGTACGGCTTCCGGCGCGGATAACCGGGCGATTGCGGGCCTCTCGATGGGTGGCAACCAGACCCTGAACATCGGCCTCAACAACCTGGACACCTTTCACTACATCGGCGCGTTCAGTCCGGTGATTTTCACTCAGACGGTGGAGCAGGATCACGCGCCGGCGTTTGCGGATGTCGCAGCGACAAATAAGAAACTCAAAGTGTTCTATGTCTACTGCGGCGACGCTGACACGCTGTTTGCGTCCAACCGGAGTTTTCACGAGCTTCTGGACCAGAAGAAGATTCGGCACAACTTCGTCGAGACGAAGGAAGGTCACGTGTGGCGCAACTGGCGCGATTATCTGGCGGACTTTGCTCCGCGCCTGTTCCGCTGAGTACGTCACGACCGGCCTGTTTGAACGTAGCGCCGTGACATCGAAAGGGCACGAAGAACCCGAGGTTCTCGTGCCCTTTTTCTTTACGGCCGCGGTGCGCTGGCCGGCGGCGTCAGGCCATTCAAGCGCAGATACACGACCATCTGCCCGTAGGTGTCCTGCGTGTGCCCGTTGAGGAAGAACATGATGCGCGCCCGCGTCGACGGCCCCAGGAACGGCGCCTGAATCGTCTCCTGAATGGTCGTGTTGTTGAACTCGGCGATCACTTTGGCGCCGTAATCGAACGAGTCCGACATCGCCTTGATCATGTCGGCCTTCGTCGTGGCCTTCATGTTGATCGCCGGCTCGGGAGTCTTGCCGCCCAGCGCCTTCGTCAGCATCACGTTGATCTGAGCGATGTGCAGCACATGCTCGCCGAAATTCCGCTGCGCCGGCGTCGGCTTGAACCCGTACTTGTCTTCGGGCATCGCATTCGCCAGCGCCACGAGCAGCGTCTTCTGACTGGCCCAGTCTTTCGAGAGATCTCCGTGGATGGTCGCTTGCGCGAAAGCGGGGCGGGCGGTGGCGACGACCGCCAACAGGCACACACAGGTGAAAAGTTTCATATTAAAAGAGTAACCGAAGCATGTTCGCCGTCTTCGCCCTTCTCTCGGCACTGTCCTACGGCGCAGCCGACTTCCTTGGCGGCTTGACGGCGAAGCGCGCCCATACCCTGGCGGTCGTTGTCGTCTCGCAGCTGGCCGGGCTGGTGCTCCTGCTGGCGATTCTTCCGCTGTTGTCGCCGGCCGCTCCGGTTCGAACCGATTTTCTGTGGGGCGCACTCGCGGGAGTCACCGGTGGCGGCGGCGTGGCGCTCCTCTATCGCGCGCTGGCGATCGGTGTGATGTCGACCGTGGCCCCGACTACGGCGGTCTGCGCGGTCGTCATCCCGGTCCTCGTCTCGGTGGTTCTGGGAGAACGGGTGCCGATGACGACGTTCGCCGGAATCGCCCTGGCGATTGTTGCGATTGTTCTCGTCTCGCAGTCCGATCACGTCGACTCCCGCACCGATGCGGGCCAACGTCGCACGAGGGCATTCTTCCTGGCAGTGCTGTCTGGCGTCGTGATCGGATTCTTCTTCGTCGCCCTCGCGCAGACCAGACGTGAGGCGGGGCTCTGGCCCCTCGTTGCCGCCAGGACAGTGTCGGTGTGCGTGTTTGCCATGATCGCAGTCGCCGCCGGTCAGTCCCTTCGCATCCCAACCTCCGTTCTGGGCATCGTGGTAGCCGGAGGCGCACTCGACATGCTGGCGAATCTGCTGTACCTCGTTGCCAGCCGGTCCGGCCCGTTGAGCGTCGTCGTCACGCTCGCGTCGCTGTATCCCGCGAGCACGGTGCTTCTCGCCTGGCTCGTGCTTCACGAGCGGCTGAGCGCACGGCAGTGGGTCGGCGTCGCCTGCGCGCTGGTGGCGGTGACGGTAATCGTGCGGACGTAGTCTCCCTCTGGAGAGTAGACTTTTCGCAATGAGGAGGACCCTGCTCGCCATCGTCCTGGGGATGACCGTCGCGTTTGCGCAGGCCACGCCGTCGTTCGAAGTGGCGGCGATTCGCGAGAACACGAGCGGCGCCACCGGTGGCAGCACGAGCATTCAGCCGGGCGGGCGCTGGCTCGCGACGAATATCTCCGTGGCCGGTCTCATCACGATCGCGCACGGCCTCAATGACGACGATCGCGTCGTGAATGCGCCGGCCTGGACGCGCGCCGCGCGCTACGACATCAACGCCGTTGGTAGTGCGGGCTTCGCGAATGCAGACGTCCCGGCGGCGCTGCGGGCGCTGCTGCGCGAGCGGTTCGGGATGATAGCGCGGGTCGAGAAGCGCGATCGGCCGGCCTACAATCTCGTGCTGCTCCGAGCGGACGGCCGGCTCGGTCCTGCGCTGACCCCGGTCTCCATCTACTGCCGCCAACAGGCAGCCCTTCGCGCGACGAATCCGGCGGCGGCGACCGAGGCTGCGGCGAATGCGCCGCCAAGCCGCGTCCCGTGCGGTCTTCGCTTCAGCAACGGAGGCACCTTGATTGAAGCTGGTGGGATCACGCCTGAGGAGCTGGCCATCGTCGTCAGTGGACCAGCGGGACGGCCCGTGTTCGACAAGACAGGATTGACGGGGTTCTACGATGTGCAGCTGCGGTACAGCGGCCGCGATCGAGCCGCCGGTGCCGACGCGGTGTCGATCTTTACAGCGGTTCAGGAGCAGCTGGGATTGCGCCTCGAGAACAGCACCGCCCCGCTCGATGTTGTCGTTGTCGACAGCATCTCGCGTCCTACGCCGAACTAGTCACCGGTCACTGTCTTCCTGTGGCGTGCGGTCGTAGAGCCACCACTTGTGTCCGCAGGCGTCGCACCTGAACTCGAGCACGCCGATTTCCGGAGTCTGAACATCGGCCGCTGATTTATGGCACTTCGGGCAGCGGATTTCTGCACCCTGCGATGGCGGTGTCTGTCGCTCCTTCGTCATTTGCGTGTCAGTCGACCGTCGGTCGCTCAATGCGATCGACAACTACTACATCGACGGGTCCCCTCGCGCCGTCGAGTTTCAACCCCAGTTGCTCCTGTACAGCAGTAAAGATCGCGGGTGCTCCGGGATCGGCATCCGAAGCAATGAACGGAGCACCGTTCGGCGATGCACCGCCCAGTCCGGCTTCCGGAGTGTAGAGCAGAACGAAGTCGTACGGTCCGGTCAGCCCGGTCTTATCGGCAACGGGACGCCGGAGCGCCTGTGAGAGCAGCGCGACCAGACGCGCGATCGGCTGTCCGCCAGCGCCGATGATGCCGGGACCGTTTCGTCCCGATCCGCACGCGGGCGCATTTTTCGGATCGAACGGGATCGGACCGCCGGGAGCACCTGGCAGCGGTGGCGGGCCCGTTCGTGGCGGCTCCGCTGCACGCGCGGCAAGTGTGGCCTGACACTCTGGAGATGTCGCCCTCAGCCGCGGTCCAAGCGTCCCATCGCTGCGTGCAAGAGAGAGATTGAAGATCGGCTGCTGACGCGTCTCGACGTGGGTGGCGAACTTGAACCGATCCTTCAGCAGGTTCGCGATCATCACCGGCGTGGCGTTGGCCGGTGCGCCTTCGGGCGGCTTCGCGAGAACGGTGTACGACTCGCTGTCGACCCAGCCAGGGACACCGATCACGTTGTCGTCCGCCATCCGCAACGCCTGCCGCACCAGCGCGCGGACGGGCATTCCGCTCATGTCCAGCCGGCCGCCTTGCATGATGAAACGTCCGGGTCCGCCGCCGGGCTTGATCGATGCCACCTCGAATCGCAGAGTGGGATCGACTGGTGGTCCGGCCGGCAGCGTCAGCAGCGGAAACGGAACCGGACCCTGCGCCGTCGCGCGCAGAGCCATCGTCACGACGATGCCGATGACGATCAGGAGTCTCTGCATGCGCGCATCATAGTCTGGCGGCACGGGCCATGCGTTGCAGAATGTCTGGTGCTTTGATCGTGGCAATGAAAGCATAATCGCGCGTCATGGGTGGCCGCCTTCCCCGACTGTGCGCCGCTGCTGCGCTTGCTGCAGTCTTTTCAGCGAGTCTTTCGGTGCTGGGGCCGGCCCGCGCGCAGGAGCGCGCCGTACCCATCTTTGCCGGTGGCCAGGCGCAGATCGTGCCGGCGTTCCAGGATCAGACTGGCTGGATTCGTCAGGCGCTGTGGGTGGAAACCGAGTTCGATTCGGACAACGACGGGAAACGAGATCGCGTCTTCATCGACGTCACGCGGCAGAAGCAGACGGCAACCGAAGGTTTGAAGGTTCCTGTCATTTACGAGTCGTCGCCGTACTTCGCGGGCACCGGCAACGACAGCGAGGCGTTCTGGAACGTGAACCAGGAGCTCGGCGCGGTGCCGCAGCCGCGCAAGCCCAATCGACCGATCGCGTTTCAACCCAACCGGGAGCGGGTGTCGAATTCCCTGGTCACCACCTGGGTGCCGCGCGGGTTTGCGGTGGTGCACTCCGATGCTCCCGGCACCGGCCGGTCGCAGGGCTGTCCCACGGTCGGCGACTCTCCTGAGGAGCTCGCGCCGAAGGCGGTGATTGACTGGCTGAACGGACGCGCGCACGGGTACACGACGATTGACGGCCAGGAGGAAGTCGTCGCCTCGTGGGCGACAGGCAAGGTCGGGATGACCGGCACCTCCTACAACGGCACGATTACTCTGGCAGCCGCGACGACCGGCGTGAAGGGACTGGAGGCGATCATTCCTGTTGCGCCGAACACCTCCTACTACCACTACTACCGATCGAACGGACTCGTCCGAAGTCCGGGCGGATATCTCGGAGAGGACATCGACGTTCTCTACGACGTCATCAACAGCGGCGAGACGGAGCATCGCGCCGTCTGCAATGCGCTCTACCGCGACGGGCTGTTTGCGGCGCACCGAGATCGCCTGACGGGGGACTACAACAAGTTCTGGGCGGCGCGCGACCTGCTGCCGAAAGTGAAGCACCTCAAGGCCGCGGTGCTCATGGCGCATGCGTTCAACGACTGGAACGTTGTGCCGGAACACAGCGTGCGCATCTACGAAGCGCTCAAGGGACGCGTGCCGCTGCAGGCGTATTACCACCAGGGTGGGCATGGCGGGAATCCGCCGCTCGAGATGATGAACAAGTGGTTTACGCGCTACTTGTACGGCGTCGAGAACGGCGTTGAGAAAGATCCGAAGGTCTGGATCGTCCGTGAGCCATCTCCACCAGCGCCGGGTACGCCCCCGCCGACCGGACGCGGGGCCGTTCCGCCGGAGCCGCCGACGCCGTATCCGGATTATCCGAACCCTGCGGCAGCGCCGGTCCTGCTCTGGCCGCTCAAGGGGGGAGCGGCGCGCGGTGCGCTTGCACTGTCAGCGCCAGCCAGTCAAGGCGTGGAAACGCTGGTCGACAACGTCGAGCTCGCTGCGCCAACGCTGGCAGCTGCCGACACGTCGCCGCATCGGCTGTTGTACGCAACACCAGAACTTGCAGAGCCCATTCACATCTCAGGCTTCGTACGCGTGTCGATTCGACTGGCAGCCAGCAAGGCGGCGGCGAATCTCTCGGTCTATCTCGTCCAGCTGCCGTGGACCGGCACCACGATCGACACGACGAATCTGATTACGCGCGGGTGGGCTGATCCACAGAACGCCGCATCGCTGAAGCGTGGGGGCGACTACCACTCGCGCAAGCGCGGCAAGCCGCTCGAGCCGGGACGCTTCGTCGATCTGACCTTCGACCTGCAGCCGGACGATCAGATCGTTCCGGCCGGGCGGCGCATCGGCCTCATGATTCTCTCGAGCGATCGGGATTTCACCCTGCGGCCGAAGCCCGGGACCGGGCTCACAGTGGACCTCGACGACACGTCGATTCGGATCCCGGTTGTCGGCGGCGAGGCGGCATATCGCCGCGCCACCCGAGACAATTAGGAAGAGGTCTGCCGGCTATTTGAAGATGTCGGTAATTTCCTTTGGCAGTGCCGGTTCCGGCTTCTCGAGGCCCTGCTCGAAGTACTTCTCCCAGTTCTTCGCCCAGGGGCGGCCGTAATAGTCGACAAAGCGCGGATCGGTTGGCGTCAGCTGCGTCGGCCTGCCGTTGACGTTCGCGATGTTGCTTAGACATTCGACGAACGTGTGGCGAAGAGTGGGGCTGTCGTGGCTTTGGGTCCTGTTCCAGCGCATCGTCGATCGCAAGGGAGCGAGGAAGGCGTCAGGGTCATAGAAGATGGACTCGATCGTCAGGCCGGCGAATGCGCCGTTGGCCTCCTGGCGCGGCGAGATGATCTCAATCGTCTCGAGCTTGCTGCTGTACTCGAATAATCCGTGAGTGATCGTCCATCCCTGGACATTCGCCGTCCAGGTGATCAGCTTGTTGCCGTCCCAGAAGCCGACCGTTTCGCCGTACCACTGGGGCGACTTCTGGACGTGATTCCGTCCGATCAGCACTTTGAACAGAAAGTTGTCCGCGATCCCGGCCAGGAACTGCACCTGATTCGGGGTCATCATCACTTCCATCGGCTGTTGAACGGCAAATTGCGTGTAGAACCGGAGGTAGCCCTCTGGATAGCAGAACGACGCGCTCCACTGCGGCGCGTTCGTCACGGATTCGTGATAAATCCCCTGCACCATCCGCTGCTGATACTCGGGTGTCAGCAGCGAGAGCATGGTGCTGGGCTGAGCGATGCCCCACAGCCACTGCGTGCCGGCGTCCTGGTTGCCGCGCACGTAGAACCCGTCCCACTCCGGCAGCGTGGCGCGCGTGTGCTTGGTAGGCCCACCACGTTTGGCGGCATCAGCCATCAAGGCCTCGTAGTGCTCCCTGGCCGTCTTGTAGGCATAGGGGCTCCTGATGTTCGCTGCCGGGTAATCACGTGAGCAGTCTCCCCATCCGGCCGTCGCGGGCGGCTTGTCGCCCATCCGTTGATCCGCCCACATTTCCGTGATGTTGCGGGAGATGTTGCAGCGGAAGTACTTCGGATCACTCCAGAGCGCCCGGTCCTTGTAGAAGTTCTTCGTGGTGAAGATGTCCACCGGGAGCGGGTCTGGATGAGGGGCGCCCGGCTTGAGCGCGCCGTCGGGGATTCGCGGCCCGCCGGCCCGGCCAAGCGTTCCGACTTGTCCCGATGCCGGCGCCTGAACAACGAGCAGCATCCCGGAAAGAATTGTCGCGAACAACGCGGCGGCGCCGACCGCGGAACGGATTCTCATGACCTCTCACTCCACGAAGAAGGATGGCAACTTCGCGGAATGGTACCACGCCGCCGCATGATAATCGTCGCGATGGCGATTACGCTCGCACCCGACGTCAGGAAACAAGCCCTCGCGTCCATCAAGCAGTACGTCTCGGTCAATCTGGATCAGGACATTGGCGATTTGCAGGCAACGCTCCTCCTGGACTACGTCCTCGCGGAAATTGCTCCCAGCATCTACAACCAGGCCATCCAGGACGCGCAGCGGTACTTCCAGGAGCGCGCCAGCGATCTCGAGGGCGTCTGTTTCGAGAGAGAGTTCCCGTACTGGCCCGCCCAGCGGTCCAGGTCACGTTAGCGATCACTCGTGGCTGGCCGCCGCAGGCGGAAGAAATCAGTCACCGCTCACGGTGTGGGTAAGATACGCCGCATGCGCAGACCGGACATGAACCGGGAGTTGAAGGAGCGACCATGACTCGACGGAACTTGCTGAATGGCGCAGCCGCAGCCATCGCCGTGGCGCTGTTTGTCACGCTGACCGTGCGTGCTCAGGAGATCGACTCGACCAGCATCGAGAAGATCAAGGATGAGGGCATGAATCGGTCTCAGGTCATGGAGATTGCCAGCTACCTGACCGACGTCTACGGCCCGCGCCTCAGTGGATCGCCGGGCATCAAGGCGGCCGGCGACTGGGCCGTCACCCGGATGAAAGAGTGGGGCCTCACCAGTGTCGCACTCGAGCCGTGGGAGAACCGGCGCGGCTTCGACCGCGGCTGGTCGAACGACAAGTTCTATCTGGCTGCCATCGCGCCGCAGCGTTTCGCGATTGATGGAACGCCGACGGCATGGACACCCGGCACTAACGGGCTGATTCGTGGCGAGGTCGTCTGCGTCACAGGCACTACCGAGGCCGCGCTGGTGCCGTTCAAGGGAAAGCTGCGCGGCAAGTTCGTGATCGGCGCGCCGACACCGAACGTGCAGGCGTTTTTCGATCAACCGCTCGCCGTGCGACAGACAACCGAGCAGCTGGATCGGATGGCGGCCGCGCGCGCTGGCGGTGCTCGCGGCGCGGCTACGCCGCCAGCGGCCGGCGCTCCCGGTCGCGGGGCGGGTCAGCCGGCGGCAACGCCCGCCGCCACGACACCTGCATCACCCGGCGCATCGACGCCGGTGCCATCGATGTCTGACCTTCAGGCTGCCTGCGCTCAGGCCCCGCCGCCGCCTCAGCCCGGTCAGGCCGCGGCCGCCGGGCGCGGAGCGGGCGCGCCAGCAGGTCCTCCACCCTTCAATCGCAACGAGTTCTTCCGGACGGAAGGCGTGGTCGCCATGCTATCGACGCAGGCGATCGGTCACGGCTTCTACACGATCGGCGGCAACCGTGCGAACGATCCGGCGACGACGCTGCCGGCGATTACGATTCCTGCGGAGCACTACGGCCGCATCGCGCGAACCATCGCCAAGGGGATTGCCGTCGTCCTCGAGGCCGACATCAAAAACACGTTCTACCCGAGTCCCCAGATGTTCAACGTCGTCGGCGAGATTCGTGGGACCGACAAGGCGGATGAAGTCGTCATGCTCGGCGCGCACTTCGATTCCTGGCACGCATCGACCGGCGCCACCGACAACGCCGCGGGCAGCGCCGCGATGATGGAAGCCATGCGGATTCTGAAGGCCACTGGGGTCAGGCTTCGCCGGACTGTTCGGATCGGCCTCTGGTCTGGCGAGGAACAGGGGTTGTTCGGTTCAGCGGAGTACGTGGCGATGCATTTCGCGAGATGCCGCGCCGTGGCTCCCGACGCGGCTCCAGGTGCGGCGGCAGCAGCGCCGGCGGGCGGTCGAGGCATCCCAGGAAAGTTCGAGGTGACGCCTGCTCACGAGAAGTTTGCCGGCTACTTCAACATCGACAATGGCACCGGCGCGATTCGCGGCGTCTACCTGCAGGGCAACGAGGCGGTCGGGCCGATCTTCAAGGAGTGGATGGCGCCGTTCAGCAGCCTGGGCATGACCCACGTGACGATCAACAACACGGGCGGCACCGATCACACCTCGTTCGACAACGCCGGACTGCCGGGCTGGCAGTTCATTCAGGATGCAATCGAGTACGGCCGACTGACGCACCACACGAATCTCGACAGCTACGATCAGCTGCAGGCCGGCGACATGAAGAAGAACGCGACGATCGCGGCAGCCTTTGCCTTCTTCGCGTCAAACCGCGACGAACGGCTGCCGCGCAAGCCGTTCAGCGGCGCGTGCAGCGCGCCACCCCCGGCAGCGGGCGGCGCGCGGCAGTAGTCTCTCTTAACGTTGGTACGGCGAGACGGGTTGCGTGCCCGGCTGGTCCAGCGGAGTGCCGAGGGTGTGGACGTGCACCGTTCGAATTCGCCGACCGGCGCTGGCATCGGGGCAGAACACCCGAACCTCATCGCCCTTTCGCCCAACCTCGTAGCACCGCTGCGTGTCGATCTCGTATCGATGCAGATGACTGACGTCATAAATGACACGGAAGGGCACCGCCGCGCTGGCCACGAGCAGCAGGACAATCCCGACTCCCGCAGCGACGATCATCCGATCGAGCGCGAACAGCCCGCCCGATGATCGGATCAGCCCCCACCACGCCAGCGCCATGACGGTCGCGGATATCGGCAGTAGCGCCTGGTATCCATTGACTGGCCCGAGATCGTCACTGCTGTAAAACAGAGCCTGCCACACCGACGGATCGGCGGTGTTGAATGGCGTGATGAGCGCGCTCAGGAGTGCCCGGTAGTTCACCGCCAGCGCTGCCACCACGATGACCTGCGCGAGGAGCAGCCACCGCGACAGCGTGAGCCGATGGATCGGCGCGCGGCCTTTCCAGCACAGTGGGATCCGAAGCTTGGAATTCACGTGACTTGAAGTCGCGGC
>JADMIO011054697.1_pt1 | contig 139712 bp, 114 predicted proteins | sample 8958161 | NCBI WGS metagenome assembly JADMIO01 (sample SAMN16585339, study PRJNA669376) | soil metagenome | isolation source: Crop rotation soil | place: USA: Cullars Rotation, Alabama | collected 2011
GCCGCGACTTCAAGTCACGTGAATTCCAAGCTTCGGATCCCACTGTGCTGGAAAGTAGGAACAGTAGGAAACTGCACTAATAATAAAGGAAGCTTCGCATAATTATCTACATACGAAGCATAACGGTCAGTTGCTAATACAGCAGCAGGAACTACAACTGGCTTTACTGCAGGGCCGCTTGGTATTGAACCAAAATATTTCTCAACCAACTTCACAACATCAGCAGTTTTTACATCACCACCAATAGTCAATGCGGCATTGTTTGGTCCATACCAACGTAAAAAGAAATTTTTCAAGTCATTAACATCGCTGCGGTTCAAATCTTCGAGGTAACCAATCGTCAACCAAGAATAAGGATGGCCATAAGGATATAAATTTCTTGAAGCCGCTTCAGCTGCTAATCCATAAGGACGGTTATCATAATTCTGTCCTCTTTCATTTTTTACAGTAGAGCGTTGTATTTCAAATTTCTTTTGTGTAACCGCATCTAGCAAAAAGCCCATACGATCTGCTTCCAGCCACAACATTTTTTCTAGTTGATTACTTGGAACCGTTTCATAATAATTCGTACGATCACGGTTGGTACTACCATTCAATGTACCACCTGCATCCGATACAATTTTAAAATGTTGCTCATCTGCTACGTTATCACTTCCTTGGAACATCATGTGTTCAAAGAAATGCGCAAAACCAGATTTGCCAATTTCTTCACGGGCAGATCCTACGTGGTAGGTAACGTCCACATGTACTACGGGATCACTATGATCTTCGTGTACAATTAATGTAAGCCCGTTCGGCAATACATATTTTTCATAAGGGATAACGATTTCGCTTCCCTGTTTGGTGACTTTTTCCACCAGCTTAGCTTGGCCGTTTACCAATGCCGTGATGGCAATCGTAAATACGGTCAGTAGTGACAATCTTTTTTTCATAATTATTTGTTTTTTGGGACTATAATCCGCCTTTAAGCAGAAGGGCAATTTAAGCGAATCCTGCTTTAAACCATCACCATTTATCATTTTGAGAAGTAATTCATCAGCTTTAATGTGTACTGACTTGTATTTCAATATCGGGAGGTTATCGTCCGGCTCTATGGGCATCGTCCCTTGCGTCGCACTCTTGAACGACAGTAACAGGAATGATCAAGAAAGTCACGCAGCGGTCGCAGCGAGAAATGTATTTAGAAAGCTGAATAGCGAACAGAACCCTGAAGGGTGCGACGCAAGGAACGATGCTCAAGATACTGCTGCTGGTAAAAAAATCTCTGTTAATCCAATTAATCTGTGTCACCTGCAATACTAACTTTGAAAAAAATTAAAAGCTATGAGCACACCACGGGTAAACCATGAAATCGATTACAAAATCTATGGCGAAGAATTACAGTTTGTAGAAATAGAACTTGATCCACAAGAAACAGCAATTGCCGAAAGCGGCGCTATGATGATGATGGATGATGGTATTCAAATGCAAACCATTTTTGGTGATGGATCGGCACAACAGCCTACAGGTTTTTTAGGCAAATTGATGAGTGCGGGAAAAAGGGTGCTTACAGGTGAAAGTTTATTTATGACGGCTTTTACCAATGAAGCACAAGGAAAGAAAAAAGTAAGTTTTGCAGCGCCTTATACTGGTAAAATCATTCCATTGGATTTGCAACAGCTCGGTGGAACTATCATTGCACAAAAAGATGCATTTTTAGTGGCAGCAAAAGGTGTGAGTGTAGGCATTCATTTTCAAAGAAAATTAGGTGTGGGTATTTTTGGCGGTGAGGGGTTCATTATGGAAAAACTGGAGGGGGATGGCATGGCGTTTATGCATGCCGGAGGTTTTATTATTGAAAAAGAATTGAAGGCAGGAGAAATATTAAAAGTAGATACGGGTTGTTTGGTTGCGTATATGCCAACCGTACATTTTGATATTGAATTTGTAAGAGGCGTGAAGAATTTTATGTTTGGTGGGGAAGGTTTGTTCTTTGCAAAACTGCAGGGACCGGGTAAAGTGTGGGTTCAGTCATTACCAATTAGCCGCCTTGCAGGAAGAATTGTTGCTTATGGAACTTATAAACGCAAAGAAGAGGGAAGTGTGTTGGGTGGATTAGGTAATTTATTTGATGGAAGGGAGTAGTTGGATCTTAAGTATATAAAGAAATAAGGCGATCGCTTTTCAGCGGGTCGCCTTATTTATTAGCAGAGTTTTACTTTATACACTTTATTTACTTTTTACTCCACTTGTTACTCCCGGATACTTGCTCGCTAACACAAACTCATAATCAACATTTGCTTTCAACTGTTGTAAAAATTCATGAAGCTTAATCAGGTGTTCCTCTTTTTGAAAAGCCTGATCATGTGCCAGCAATACTAAATGACCTGAAACTTTTGTGGTTCCTGCATCCAGCAAATTGTAAATGCGGCGCAGCAATAATTCAGTGTCAGGATCGGGTTCCATTGTTTTATGATCAAATTTCCATTCAATATCCCAGCCCATAACGGAGAAGCCTGCTTCATGTACAGAATCAATAGCTGCTTTGCTTTCCCAAATATCTGTTACATCAATCGTATCGATACGCCAGGCATTACGACCGGGCATGCGGGCAACGCTGTTATTAAAATGTAGTTTTTCCTGGCTATTATTAAAATCATCCACGACCCGTTCGGGGTCTTGATAAAACTTTGTATAGCGGCTGAGGGCATGGGTATAACTATGATTGCATAATTCAATCGAGCTATCTGCTTTTAATTGCTCAAATATTTTTGTTTGGGTAGGGCTGTCAAATACATGCTTGCCTACAATGAAAAACGAAACAGGGATTTTTTCTTCTTTTACAGCATTCAGCACATTCAATGTTCCCCTGTTTGGTCCATCGTCAAAAGTGATATAGACCTTCTTCTTGGGAATTTTTGCTTTTGCCAATGAATCAGCAATATGCTGTTGCTGCCGTTTGATAACGGTACTGTCAATTACCGGAACTACTTTTTTTGTTGCTTTCGGTTTGCAAGAAATAATATAAAACAATGAAGCAATTGATACAAATAAAAAAAGACGGAAAAGTACCTGTTTGGCAGGGTCTCCGTCATCGGAGGTGGAAGCTATTTCCATAAATAATGTGTGTGGTTTTAATCCACACTGAAATTATAAAGGAAGTAGAGATAGTGCAAACCGCGGTGGTTAAAGAAAGATTAAAGTAATGGCTTCATTCAGCATGGACTGTTTTGAAAATTGAACTTAACAGTTCTTTTTTGGGCTTATTCATTCTTGAAGCGATTAATTGCTTGATATCTTCATCAGTTTGTATGTCATACAATTGTTTAAGATTTTTATTTCCTGCTGTGCTATCGCCCAACATAATTAAGTTAATCCCCTTATTCATGATTAGCATTTCATATTCGCTATTTTTCACATTCATGGTATCAAGGACCTTATTACATATCGCCAATGATTTCTGAAAATATTGTTGTGATGATATAGTGTCGCCAATCCGTTCGCTCAATATTCCACGCATCAAATAAAGATCATGAGCCGATGGTTTAAGTTCTATTAATTTACTAAGAGTCGAAGCAGCTTTATCAAACTCTTGTAGCTGGTAGTAGAACATCAATTTATTATAATATCCAAGAAAATAATTGCTATCAGTTTTGGTTGCCTGGTCTAAAAAAACAATTGCTTTCTTTGAACTGTCAGGAATTTCGATATAAGGAACAAGTTCCATTGCCTTATTGTTGAGCAAAACAGCAGCAGGATAAATCTTATGATTGGTTGACTTCTCCTTGCATGAATAAAGTACAATTAATAAAAAGATTAGTATGGACTTTAAAATACTCATTTAATGTTCTGCGTTGCTCAAAAACTCTGGTTTATATTTTCTTCAATAACACCTTCTTCTGCGAAAAATTAAAAGCGGCATCCAACATTTCTATCAACTTCGGCCAATTCTCTTTTTTTACAGTCATTTGCTTGTAATGCTTTTTTACTAGAATGTTTAACACATCTCCGGTCACAGAAGCTTGTATTGCAAATGCGCCTACTTCATTATCAATATTTACATTGAGGTTTTGCAAGCCTACTACTTTATATCCTGCTGGTATTGTAAAGTTGATAATATTTCGAATGCTGCGAGGGAAACCCATATAAGCATCTACTTCTCTTTTTCGTTCATCTTGCGCAATGAACATTTGATCGCCGATCAATCCGGGAACAGAAACCAATAGATTATTTCCGGCAATTTTTACCATGTCGGTGAGATCAAATTTATTGGTATAATTCAATTCTTGCTTGCGCCAGGTACGACCATCTGAGTTCAACAAAAATTCTGAATAAGTATTGATGTTATTGTAATCATCTTCCAATGCTTTTTTCATGTACTCCAACTTGTTCACCTTGTCTTCTTTTTTTCTTTCACGTAACTTTTCTTCATAGCTATCCAGCAAGGCACCTTTCATACTGCCTCGTACATCATCTTCGCCACCATAGCTCCGATGATCATCATCCAGTGCGGTGGTATATACTAATCCTTGTATGTTGTAAAATTGTTTGCTGAGCCCTGTTATTGCTTTTTGCAACACCACATTCATATTCCTGGTAGCTGTGTCAATAGATGCAGTGATAGTATTGGTAGTAACATTTTCTTCCGGCTTGCTTGCGGGCAAAGTAATGGGTGTAGCCGTTGGATTTTTTCCCAATGAAATAATATAAGCCGGCGTATTTAAATATTCTTCTTTGAAATCATAAGGGTTAGAAAAAATAGTAGCATTAAAAACAAATTTATCTTTTACCCGCACCATCCATTCTGGTTCTGTACGAAAAATAATATTCTCTGGCTTAGTTAGCGTAGAAGGTGTTGTTACAATCAAGTCGTAAGGAATCTTTCTTAGATCCAAACATTGGGTAAAACAAGATGCAAATAATTCACTGCTATAGCCATTGCCACGATAATGCGACATGTGGCGCAGTACATAATATGCTTTTTGTATAAAATCATCTTCCTTCATATCTGCATATCCAATTTGTTTGAGATATGCTTTGGCCATACTGTAATACCCGGATCCATCCAATCTGTTGTAAAGAATATTCATCTTCTTTGCCAACTCTTCAGGGCTGATATTTTGTTTCAATTCTCCTTTATCGCCAATAAAAAGATCAGAACGATTTTCTACTTTGGAAAAAACAATTTGAAATTTTACCATGGGTAATTCTACAAAACGGTTCACCCAACGGGTGTCACTTAATTTTTCTCTATTGCGATCTTCCCAAGTATAATCAGCATTATTGTTTCCTGTTTCTTTAAATAAAGGCGCACCCATTGTGGACTTTGAATTGACAAATGATTTATCATCTGTATCGATTTCAAATTTTTGACTGATGACTGGATATTCACGGGTACATACATAGTAAATAGGATCAAATTCAATAAAACTCATCTTCTTCACTGTGTTATCGTCATAAAAAATAGTTCCGTATTCAATGATATCTCCCGGATCAAGATCAGGAATAGCAAGTTTGTAAAATATCACCCGGCTTTTACTTTTGTCGTAATAAGTACTTGCTTTGCCGATATATGGTTGAAAAGTGGAAGGCACATCACTCGGGTCTTCTACATATACTGCATTGCGTAGTGAAACATCCTGCACGGTACCATTCGCTTTTATCACTTTAATACCTGCACCGTCTTGGGAAGAACCGATGCGGAAATAAACAGATGAGTAAGAATTGACAGCATCACGATCATTTAGTTTGATACGTCTTCTTGTGATCTCATACACGGCAAGTTTATTAGCATCTTTATCAAATGCAAATTTTGTTTTTTGTGCAATGATTACACCACTTTCATCCTTCCATTTTTCAGGAACAGAGCTGGTGGTAAAATCTGCATCACCATCATTCCAAACTGCTTTCATATTACTGGCAATGGATTCTAGTTTAGAGGGCGAGAAAGTATCATCGTCTTGCGAGATAGCGATGTGGGAGATAAAAAATGTAATTGTTAAGTAAAACAGCTTCTTCATAAAATTATTTATATCCTTTATGGAAATATTCTAAGGCTTTACAACCATTATTAAATTGCTATTAAAATCCTTCAGCTTCTTTGCAAAATTTTTCCAATTTTCAAAATCACTTTTTCTAATACGGCCTGTATTAAATGATAAGGTCTTTTTGAAAATTACTTTATTGTCCTTTGCTGTATAAGATGCGTTTACTTCATAGTCGGTAGCTTTCTCATTAATTGCTGTCGGTAATGAAGCAACCTTATAACCTGCAGGTAAAATCAATTCTGTTTCATCCTGCGCTACATAGCTGGAAGAAAGTGCATAATCTTGTTGACGATCTTTATCCGGAATATAACCTCTCAATGTTTCTGGGAAAAAATCAATACCGACATAAATCTCTTTCTCCTCAGTAATAACATAATTACTGAGATCAATATCGCCTTCAATCACTACAGGAATCTCCCGATTATTCAAATCAGATGTTTTTACATTGGAGATAACCAGATTTTGATTGCCAAACTCTAAAAACCGTTGTAGCAATTTCTTTTTATCATCATTAGGCAAATCATGATAAAACTGATGAAAGCTTGTACGTTCTTCACCTGTAAGTGTTGCTTTTACATGGCCTTTTAATACATTGTCTTTTAGTTGAAAACTTGTTTGAGTAAGGATTTTATTTTTTTCCTTATCCATCATCGGAACTTTCTTCACTTCATAATTGGATCCTTTTCCTATTAATACTTCTTTACCTTGTATGCGCCATGCATACTCACCAAAAGGAATATATTTTTCTGTTCCATCGAGATAATATTCTTTGCCACCCAATACTACTGTGCTGATGCAATGATTATCCACGGCCAATGATGGCAATGTATAATCATAAGGAATATGACGAGTGCCGATCCAAGTCATGTATGCTTCAAGCCCTGCTAATTTCAACATTTCTGTCATTAGGTTTGCCATGCCTTTACAATCACCATATTTTGCTTTATAAACTTCTTGTGCTGTTGCTGGAATAAATCCTGCCAGCCCATCTTCAAAAGCGATATAGCGAATATTGTCTTGTACCCAATAGAAAATGGATTTTACTTTTTCGATATCAGTGGTTTTACTTTTGGTGAGTTCGGTCACTTTCGCTTTCATTTCCTCCGGCTTGTTCAAGCATTTTTTATATAGATAATTATACCAACTGTATAGGTCACCTACATCACCAAAACCTTTTTCTGTTTTGCCATCATTGTTAAATGATTTTACCACTAATACCACATGCGGATATTGATAAGCAGCGCCAATTGCTCTTGGTTCATTTTTCATGGCATCAATATTCTGCAGCTTGAACGTATAAACCGTTGTATTTTTTTCCTGTGTTTTTTGTTTGGTTACTTTATATCCTTCAAAATTAAATTCACGGATATCTAATTGCAACCAATCAGGAACTTTGATGCGAATAATTTTTTCTTTTACAGGAAACCAAGTATGAAAATAGACTGAGGTTAAATATTTACTATCTAAATATTTTTTTTCTGTTTCTACTCTTGTGATATCTCCATAACTACTAAAGCCAATATTGAAATATTTTACACGGCTATCGTCTGAAAAAATTTCACTTGAACTAGCAGAACGATCAATAGCATAACCTACATTGTAATTTTTTTTCGTTCCAAACATGCCTTTCACTTTTTCCAATTGTTTGAAAGAAGTGATTTTGCAAAATGAGTTGTAAAAATCAGCATACTGGATGCTGGCTCTTTCACGAAGCGCCAAAAAATTGATACCGGTATTTTTTGTTGCAGTTACCACAGGCAGTTTGTCTTCGCTGCGACCTTTATCAAAATTGAATTCTTCTTCCACAATAGTTGCAGCGACCCGGTCATCAGGAAAAACTTTTTTAAGACGGTTCGCCTCAAAGATGTCATCATCGTTCTGGGCAGTCATAGCCAGCGGCACAAAAAGGCACAGCACTAAAGACAGTTTTACATATTTATTCATAATCACAATTGTGCAGGCAATATAGAAAAATGTCAGGGTAAATAATAGTATTTGTAGGCCTTTTAGCGGTTAAAAAACAGTTCTTTTTCAATCATAACTTGTTTAAATTCGCAAAACAAATTTTCAACATGGAACGTAAGCAGGAAGTATTACAGGATGTCGTTATCAAGTTTGCAGGAGACAGTGGCGATGGTATGCAATTGACAGGAAGCCAGTTCACTAACAATACCGCTTTGTTGGGTATCGATCTCGCCACCTTTCCAGATTTCCCCGCAGAAATTCGTGCCCCAATAGGAACGCTGCCCGGTGTGAGTGGTTATCAACTTCGTTTTTCAAGTGATCGCATTTTTACTCCCGGTGATACCTGCGATGTATTGGTGGCAATGAATGCAGCTGCATTGAAAACAAATCTTTATGCGTTGAAAAAAGGCGGAAAGATTATTGTGAATACCGATGGTTTTGATAATCGTAATCTTCGCTTAGCCAATTATCCAGAGGGAGAAAATCCATTAGAAAATAATAGTCTTGAAAACTATGAAGTGATCAAGATGGATGTAACAAAGATGACCCGTGAAGCATTGAAGGATTTCACTATGGGTATGAAAGAAAAAGACCGGGCAAAGAATATGTTTGTGCTGGGTTTTTTATATTTCATGTATAACCGCAACATGGATAATACAATCAGTTTTCTTACAGAGAAATTTGGTAAGAAGCCTGATATTTTGGAGAGCAATATAAAAGTGATGAAAGCCGGTTATAATTATGGCGACACCACAGAAACTTTTACTACCACTTATTCTGTGGAGAAAGCAAAAATGGAGCCAGGCAATTATCGTTCTATCATGGGTAATCAGGCGGTAACTTATGGATTGATTGCTGCTGCACAAAAAAGTGGTTTGCCATTGTTCTTAGGTTCTTATCCTATTACACCTGCTTCAGATATTTTACATGAATTAGCGAAATATAAAAATTTTGGTGTCCGTACTTTTCAAGCAGAAGATGAAATTGCTGCAATCACTTCTGCAATTGGCGCTGCTTATGGTGGTGCATTAGGCGTTACTACTACTTCTGGTCCGGGTATGGCATTGAAAGGTGAAGCAATGGGATTAGCAGTAATGTTGGAAATACCTTTAATCATTATAGATATACAGCGTGGTGGTCCATCAACGGGCTTGCCCACTAAAACAGAACAAAGCGATCTGTTACAAGCATATTATGGTAGAAATGGTGAATGTCCAATGCCAATCGTTTCTGCATCCACACCGGGAGATTGTTTTGACGCCGTGTATGAAGCAGTAAGAATTTCTGTGCAGCATATGACGCCAGTTATATTTCTAAGTGATGGCTATATTGCTAATGGTGCAGAGCCTTGGAAATTTCCAAGTGCAGAACATTTGCGGCCAATCAATTTCAAGTTCAAAACACAGTTAGGCGACCACGAAGAAAAACTACAGCCTTATTCAAGAGATGAAAAATTAGCAAGACCTTGGGCTATCCCTGGTACTGCAGGATTAGAACATCGTATTGGTGGATTGGAAAAACAAAACGTTACGGGTAATATCAGTTATGAACCAGAGAACCACCAGTTGATGGTTAAGATTCGACAGGAAAAAGTAGATAAGATTGCGGAATATATTCCAGAACAAAAATTAGATAGCGGCCCAGATAAAGGAAAAATATTGGTAATCGGTTGGGGATCTACTTACGGTGCGATAAAAAGTGCCTGTGCAGAATTGCAAGCAAAAGGCCATGCAGTAAGTCATGCACATTTACGTTATGTGCGACCGTTCCCTAAAAACTTGGGCGATATCATTAAGAATTTTGATACAGTATTAATTCCTGAAATTAATAACGGGCAGTTGATTAAAATTATTCGTGATGTTTATTTTGTAGATGCTAAGGGCTATCACAAAATAATGGGAGTGCCGATTACAAAAACAGAATTGGTTACTAAGATTGAAGAAATGTTAGAAGCCTAAAATATTTTTGTAAATAAATTAAATCCATCAGTTAAATATTGATGGATTTTTATTTTGTGTTAGGTGGTATAAAAAAAAGGCCATTGGCCTTTTGAACAGTGATTAATCTTTCTTGATTTTATCCATTGCTTTTTCAAGCATCTCTTGCCAATTGTCGTCGAATGTAAGATTTGAAAAACTTCCATTGCTCAATTTTACTTCTGCAGGATGATTCTTTGTTTTATCCATCAACATTACTTTCATTGCAGGAATAGTAATTTCATCAAATGTTCCGCTGATGCTCCATTTGTGTCCGCCAATCCCATTACTTCCTAAATCTTTGCACTCGGAAATGTTTACATTATAATTAGTAAGGGCTGGTTTGCCACCCATAATGCCACCATACAATTCTCCATTTCCTTCAGGCCCACGTTGAAAACCTGTACCCACTACAGGATAAACACCGGGTTTCAAATCCATAAGAAAATTAAGGCTGAGTGTTTCTTTATTTGGTCCGCCCGGCGCAGTAAGCATAACCAAAAAATCATTGCCGGGTTTTAATTTGTCTTTATCTTTTTGTACCAAAATGGATCCGCCAACAGTTATCTCATTGCCATCAATAGTAAACTTTGTTTTGGAGCTATTTGCTGAAGTAGTGGTACTCGTTGGTTCAGCAGTTGCATCTGTTTGCTCATTGGGTTTTACTGACGTATTATCCGTTGCACTTGTTTCTTTTTTTGAACTGTTGTTACAGGCAAGCAATAACATTGCTGCCAGTAATGGAAAAAACTTTTTCATATGTTGTTGGTTGGTTTAATGGAATCGAATACTAACCGGCTGTATATATCTCTGTTGCATCTGGTATCATATAGGCGATAGCAAATGCAATCATTGATAAAATCAAACCATACATGAAAATATTATAGGCAATACGGAGGAATCGATATTTTTTTGCTAGTACAACACCTAAGAAATAATTGTCTTTGATAATACTGGTGTTCAAATAATTTTTATCATTCAACATTTCTTGCATTCCCCAATCATAATCTTGCAAACTCATTTTATAAAAATTACCAAAGAACAACAGGTTTGTTTTTTTATTATGAATATCCTCTTGTGTAAAGGTGCCGTGAGTAACATTTGGCCTTGTTGCAAGTATAGAAAATACAATAGCAGATACACAAACAGAAACTAATATCACCAATGGAATTTGAAGATTAGGGTTCGCATCCAACTTGGTAAATAAATTGGACACCACGATACTGAGGATGATCGCATTTACAGAAATAAGGATATTGGCTTTTGAATCTGCCATACCACTTAGGTTATTCTGGTTTTGTGCCACAATGCGGAATACAGTGGAAATAGCCCTTTCAGACTGGCTCTCTTTTTCCTTTTTCTTTTTAGCATCTGCTGCTTCTTTAGCAACCTGCTCTATTTTTTCTTTATCCTTCTGTTTGTCTTTGTCTTTTTTTTCAGGCTTCATTTCGTCATTGTTTTTGTCTTTGAGTTTTAATGCCGCCAAGTGTAATTCTTTTTCAGGTTGCAATTTTTCTCTTGCGTAGGCTGTGAAATATTTATGCGATTCAAGAAAACGAATATTTATTTTTCTCCAGGCTTTTTTTGAAACTTCATTTCCTCCAAATTCTTCCATTTCCTGTCTTAGTAGCCTGTTCTTTTCTTCAAATGTGCTTGTGCCTAAATGAAACAGGTCTGCATCACAAATAATTCTTTCGATAGTGGTGCCGGGTGTTTGCGGCATACGGGTAGCATTGATGCAGCCAACTATTTTATTAATCAGTTCTTCGCTTGCATTATGTGTTTGTAGAAAATCCGTTGCTAATTGTACACTTACTTCCTCATGGCCTTTAGCTTCTCCGCTGGTGTAGCCAGTATCATGAAACCATGCAGCAATAAGTACTGCATTTGTATCATCTTCAGATAAGTCGTGGTGTTCGGCAAGAATTTTACAAGCTCCTACCACTTCTTGAGTGTGTTGTAGTGTATGAAACTTAATACCTTTACTAAGTTTGGTTGACAACAGGTTTGTTACAAAGGTTTCTGCTTCCTGTAAAAGAAGTAATTCAGTTTCCGCCATGCTATAAAGATAACTTTTAATAAATTTAAACAAAATAAGAAGAATGAGGTTTTTAAATTTTCAGATAAAATTTCTTGCCGCCGTATTGCTCCTGTGTTTTGTTTTTATGGGCTGTAAGCAAAGAAAAAGGATACTAAAGTCACCACCCCACTATAACTTCTCAGAAGTGTTTACCGATAAGTTGGATATTAAGATCAAAGAAACATCCGGTATTGCCTGGGATTCTAAAAACAATTATTTCCTTGTGGTAAATGATGAAAAAGGGATTCTTTTTTTCTTGGATAAGGAAACGAAAGTGGTAAGTGCTGAATACAATTTTGGCGAAAAAGGTGATTATGAAGATGTGGCCATAATGAACGGTACACCATATATTTTGCGCAGTGATGGAATGATTATCAAATTCACTAAAGATAGTTCAGGTCAGGGCTCAGGTAAGCCAGTAGGAACAGTTAGTCTTTCCGGTACGAATGATTTTGAAACGATGTATGCAGATACAGCCCGTAAAGCATTAGTGATTATTTGTAAAAATTGTAAGAGCGATGATGATAAATCAGTAAGTGCATTTGCTTTTTATCCGGATTCAATAGGCTTTGATAATAAACCTGTTTATACGATTGATGCTGGCAAAGTTGCGGAATTATCTCCCCACAAAACTTCGAAGTTTCAACCGTCGGGGGCTGCGATTCACCCAGTACTACATAAATTATTTATTCTCTCATCTGCAAGTAACCAACTAGCCATAACCGATTTGAATGGTAAAGTGGAATCAGTATTTGAATTGTCTAAAAAAATGTTTCCGCAGCCGGAAGGAATTACGTTTAAACAAAATGGTGATATGTATATTACTAATGAAGGTGTGACAACAAGGGCTACCATGTCGAAATTTGTTTATCATAATTCGAATGAAAATCAAAAAATACAGCTAAGCAAATCGGGATACAACTTTACATTACCCGATGAAAAAATGGAATTGAGAAAACAATTGACAGAAATTTCCGGTATGACTTATATTCCTGGAAAAGATTTGATATTAACAGAGAATGATGAGAAGGGAGATATTTTCGTTGTTGATTTTAAAAATAAAAATGATGATGCAGGCCGAGTAAAATTTGGCGGCAAAGGTGATTATGAAGATATCGTTCATACGGATACCGCTGAATACATGCTGGTGAGTACAGGTGCTGTGGTACAGGTAAGGACAAAAGACAGTTCTTTTACAACAAAGGAATTTGTATTAAACAATGAAAAAAATGAATTCGAGGCAATGTATCTTGGTGATGATGGAAAATCATTAGTACTACTTTGTAAACAATGCGACCATGAAAAGGATGAAATAAGAGCCGCCTACCGATTCGATTTAAAAACACTCACTTTCTCTCCAGAGCCATTATATACTATTGATATTAATGCTATCAGAAAATTGATCAATGATGAGAAAGCAGATTTTAAACCATCGGCAGCAGCTATTCATCCAATAACAGGTAAATTATTTATTGTTGCCTCCGTAGGTAAACTATTAGTTATTGCTGATACGAATGGCAAGCCTGAGCAAGTATTTCAGTTAGATCCGGTTATGTATAATCAGCCTGAGGGAATGACCTTTGCGCCGAATGGAGATTTATATATTTCTAATGAAGGCGGAGAGGGGATTGCAACGATTTTGAAATTTGTTTATAAAAAAGAGAAATAAACTTATCGCCTAAAATAATTTCCTGTTTGCTTTTTATTCATCATCACTAGTGCAATAATCAACCAGGTGAAACCTAATGTAAAGCCTGCAAAAATATCTGTGGTAAAATGTACCCTTAAATAAATGCGGCTGAAGCCGATTGCAATTATCAACGCTAATAAAAAAAGAATTACAGCCCATTGCAACTTTTTATTAGCCATACTTATTGCTGCAAACCAGATAAGCAATCCGTAAAACGCCACACTCATAAAAGCATGGCCGCTGGGAAAACTAAAATTAGTGATGCCTTCTATTAGTGGTTCGCTGGGGCGTTGTCTTTTGAATAATCTTTTTAGCATAGACATTACTAATACATTACTCAATGCAACTACGGCAACCGTTATAGCACCCCATTTGTCTTTTCGCAAGATGAAATAGACGACCAGTAGTAAGTTAGCCGGAATTAAAAATTCAGTATTGCCTAAATAAGAAATCCATCGCATTATTTGTGTGCGGGCTGGTGTGCGGTGCAATGCAATAAACTCAAATACACTTTCATCAAGATAACTACCCTCTGCAATAAAAACAATCCATGCTACTAAGAAGAACAACACCAGCGCAATAAATAATAGAAAAATGATTCGCTTCCTTCCTGGTAATAACCAAGTTTTTATTTGAGCTCTATTAGGAACATTGTGAGGTGCCATACAGCAACAACTTTTTTAAGTATCCCTGAAAATACAAATAAATAACTGCTTGATAGCCGAGATTATTTTTAAAACTTAATAAGTGATGTTCACTTTTGTGCCGATAGAAAAATTAAATACACGGTCCGTTTGAGAAAAACCTGCGGCTGCTGAAATAACAAATAGATTGAATGGTACAAAATATAATCCAGTACCATAAGCACCATGATATGTTTTTGATCTTTCTCCTCTTAGCCATACTCGTCCTATATCATAAAAACCAGTGATACCAACCGGCCCGGAAAGAACATAAGAATCAAGATCAAATAATTTTACTTTTAATTCAAGGCTGCCATACAAAGTGGAAGAACCGAGGTACCTATTGTTTCTAAAACCTTGTAATTCGTTATTGCCTAGTGGAATGGCCTGGAAGAATTCAAACTTTTTATTGAGTAATTTACTTCCACCCATTTTAAGAACAGCGATAACTTTAGCAGGATTATTTTGGCTGATATAAACTGTCATATCAGAAGAAATACGGGATAAATTATCACTGCCGTTTTTAATACCTGCGGCATATATAAGTTGATTATCCCAATGAATACCTCTTGTAGGAAACACTTCACTGTTTCTATTATCCAAATGAATTAAAACTTTTGCACCAACATAAGCTTTCTTAGTAAAGATATCGGCTGAATCAAGGCCTATTCGTTGCGGGGTAGATAAAACATTCGATTTATTGAAGTCGTATTTGTTGACGTATTGATAATAGTAAGGGCCAAACATTAAATGAAACTTATCAAAATAACGACGGCGTAGTAATGCATCAATCTCTACAACTTTATAACGGGTACGATAATAACTATCCTGTTTGGTTCTATCAACAGTAGTTCTATTGCCCAGTCCGAAGAAATTATGAAGGCCGGGATTCACAGAGTTGGCTTGTAATAGAACATCTAAGTTGCGGGTAATATGATTGAACTCACCCTTATAATACAATTGATAAGCGCCGGTAAAATAATATAAAGCTGCTAACTTTTGATCTGAAGCAAAAGGAAGATTTCTGAAACCATGCGTTCTTTTTGATATGCCAATACCAACAGCAGTACCTATATCGGAATTATAAGTTAAGAGAGCCTGCGGAAATTTAGTAGTATTATATTGGAAGCCAGTAATACTATTATCATTAACAGGAGGATTTATTGAAAAACGATTTTTTGTGTGGCTGCTATTGCGAATGTAATTTCCGTCTGATTTAATATCGTACAACAGATTTTCTACATGCCCTTTGATATCGAATGTATCATTCCCTTTACCGCCAATTATCCTGATTTTTATTTTGGAAGAAGCATTTTCTTCAATATTGAAAAGATCGTCATCATTCAACCCAAACAATCTTATTTCATGAGTAATGGATTGATCAAAAATACGATCGTACATAATGAAACTGGTATCATTGCCTTTAGCTCTTGCGTATACTTTTACTTGTATTCCACGGTCGGTACCGCTCACTTTAAAATATTCCTTTTGGTTGCTTCCAATAATATTTACTTTTTTTGAAATGAATTTATAATAATCCATACCTCTTGTGGTAAGGAGGTTGCGGCGGCTGATCATTTTATTGATAAGTGTTTCACCACGGATTGGAAATATTTCTTTCGGAAGTTGTTGTACTGCTTTTCTTATGATAGAATCATCCAATGACTGTTGGATGTCTTTAATCGATTCGCTCCATTCCTGAGCATCCAGATCGGTAAGAAAAATTCTATCAAAATCCCTTGCGCCATAACCCGTCCAGCTTACATGCGGCATATTATACCTAAAGCCTTTTAAGAAAGGTAATGCCCGCCTGCTGAATGATTTAATTTGTAATCCGCTTGAGTAGAAGAATGCCATCTCTCTTGATTTCGGAATCGGATTATAAATTTTTCCCTTACCCGTATCACTGGTGCTCCATTTCCATTGGTCAAAATGGCGATCAAAATCACCAATTATAAAATCAAGAAGTCTTGCTTGCAATGTTGCAGCCTGATCAGGTAGGTGATCGTTTTCATCAATCATTTTGCTGAATACTTTTGCAGTGCTAATGGTGTTTTTCCCATCAGCAGAAGGTTCTCTTTCTTCCAATGTGCAAACTTTATCTGCAAATAATTTTCTATAAAAACTAAACGCAGGATCATCCGGTACATAAAATAATTCTGGGTTCGGTGTTTGCAGGTTTAATTTCTTAACCAATGTAGGTACAATGAAAGAGCCATAAGGAAATGCAGCAGTATTGAATTCTGTTGCAGTCACTTTCATTATACTTCCTTGAAATGCTTCCGGCAATGATTTGGTGAAATTTTTAAAAACACTTTTTAATGTCCATTCTTTACCACTTGCATCTTTCAACCGTAAGGAAGTCGATTGCCCATCACCACCAAGACTTACAATCGTCATTCCACCCTTTTCTTTTTTCAGGTTGAATACTTTCATATTTACTGGTGTACGCCATTCTTCTCTGTAATTAGATCCTTCAAATAATCTTTTCAAACCTCCAATAGATGTAAACTTAGGATTAGCAGCCATGTTTACCGTGTCTTTATATTTTGCAAAAGGATCGGTTTCAACTTTGGTAGAATCTTCTAAAAACTGATTAGGTATTTTAGAAAAATTCATCAATGTGGCATTGTATGGATTTCTTACACTATCGGTTACTGTGTAGAAATTTGCATTGACTGTTTTGTTTTTTGAAACTTCTAAAACAGTGAAGCCCATGGATTCAGTGGTAAACAAACTTTTTTTGCTTTTCGATACTCTTTGATCTTTACAACCACCACCACTAATGATATAGTGATAACTACTGTCTTTGATATGTTGAAGATTATGTTCATGGCCGGCAACAAAAATTACATTTGGGGCCACTGCTTTTACGGCTGTTGAAATACGATCTGCCATATCCGCATAGTTGGGATGTTTTAAATCTTGCGGAGTTCCAAAAACGCTTCGGGCAATTGGATATATAGATCCGATAACGGGCAAAGGGATGTAAGCGCTTTGAAAAATATCTGTAAAAGGAAAAATATGTTGTTTCAAAGTGAAAAGACCACCATGCACTCCGTTACTTTTAAATGGATGGTGACAAGCAATGATGATCAACTTTCTTGAATTGCGGGAAGCAATATCAGCTATCTGCGCAACGAGTTGATCTTTGGTTTTGAAATTACAATCTGATTCAATGCCCGGTTTATCATAAGGATGTATCCACCATTGGCTATCAAATAGAATTACTACCACATCATTTCCCAAATCGACTTCAACAGGTCCGGGGCAACCATCTTCAGGATAATATTTTACATTCTTTTTTCCTAAGAAGTCTACATACAATTGTTGTCGCAATATGGCATCATATCCACCTGGGCTTCCATTTTGCCAATCATGGTTGCCGGGTATCATATAGACTTTTGCAGGTGAACTATCTGCTACTGATAGCTGAGAGTCTAATACAGCCCGGGATGCATTGTAAGTACTGCTTTGATCATCCGGCAAACCGTTTCTGTAAAGATTATCGCCCAGGAAAATGACGGTTGTTTTCTTATCTAGTTTTATACGATTTCGAACGGCATCTACCACTGGATGTTTTCCATTGGTTAACTGACCGGCATCACCAATTAATACTATCCGCTGGCTAATCGTATCTTCCTGTGCATGAAGGGACAAATTCAGCATCATGAATAATAAAACCCAAAAAATATTTCTATTCATACACCCTTGAAAAATTAGATAATTCGAACGTTCCGATTAAGATATGCTCTTCCCACTCTTCATTAACCCTGTAAAACTCCCAAATTAGTGAAAAGTTTTACCACCACACAGACCTTTTTAGGAAAAATCTGTGCCGTAATTGGAAAAACTGCAACGTATTATTATAAACCTTACCATAATATCGAATATGCAGGAATAAATTGAAAAATTTGATCAAGCTGCAGTCATTCATTTATCAAAAAGACTTAACAAGCACAGTTCATACAATTAAATGAACAATCTATTCAATCAATGCTTTATTTACTTTTTTAGTGACGCTATATTTGATTTATCAATGGGCGAATAATGAGAGACGAAACAGTGGGAAAGAAAAATGTAGAAATCAGAATTTGATGATACCGGAAAGTAGTAGCTACATACCATTGGGTAAATAAATCCGCACTTTTAATAACTATTGATATTATTTTAGCAGATTATCTTTTTTTTATAAAAAGACGTATCTTTTCCATTCATTGAAACCTTAACCTCTCTATTCAGAGAACCAAAAACTGCAATCATGAAACTGTTTAGTTTAGTATTCGTATGCACATTCCTGACCGTAACACAAGTTTCCGCTCAATCTGATTCTGCTGTAGCATCAGGTTCTACCTTTAAAGACACCCGTGCCCGCCATTTTTGGATGGGTTCCAACTATCGTAAAGAGTGGAACACACCTATCAAAGCACCAACTATTAATCTGGCTACTGAAGCCGGTGGACTTACACCCGTAAAAAGGGGTGGTGGTAAACAAACAAAATCCCTTCGTCTTGAAGGCAAGGACGGCAGAGAGTACATTCTCCGCTCTATTCAAAAATTTATAACTAGCAAAACATTACCAGGCGATTTGCAAAGTGAAGCAGCTGCTGATTTAGTATCCGATGGTGTGTCTGCTTCTTATCCCTACGCTTCTCTTTCTGTACAAATACTAGCCGATGCTGCTGGCGTGCCTTATGGAAAAGTAAGATTGGTACACGTTCCTGATTCTCCTTTATTGGGTGAGTTTAGGGCAGATTTTGGAAATACCTTGGCAACATTTGAAGAAAGAGTTCCAGCAGGTGTAAAAAAAGTGTATGATACTGATGAAGTAGCTGATAAACTAGAAAAAGATAATGACAACACCGTGGATCAAGAAGCTATGTTGAGAGCAAGAATATTGGATATGTTCTTAATGGATCTTGACCGTCACGAAGGACAATGGAATTGGGGTGCTATTGATAAAGAAAAAGGAAATATTTATTATCCTATTCCTAAAGACCGTGATCAGGCATTTTATATTAATGATGGCTTGCTTCCTGGTTTTGTAAAAGGACGTTCTTTAGTTCCTCAATTGGAAGGATTCAAACCAAAAGCAAAAAGTATAGCCCGTTTTAACTTTGCAGCCCGTAATCTTGATCGTTTTTTCTTAAACAGTTTGACTGAAGAACAATGGAAAGCAGCTGTTGATAAATTTGCTGCTGCAATGACTGATGATGTTATTGACAGAGCTATGGCATTGCAACCCAAAGAAATTAGAGATATCTCTGGTCCAACTATTGCAAAAACTTTAAAAGAGCGCCGCAATTTTATTGTTGAAGATGTAATGACTTACTATCGTTTTATTTCAGAAACAGTAAGCATTACCGGTAGCGATAAAAAGGAATTATACCTCGTTAATCAAAATGATGATGGATCTGTGTTGGTACAGGTTTATAAAGTGGATAAAGATGGACAACAATCATCAAAAATGTATGAGAGAAAATTTGATCCATTAGTTACCAAAGAATTGAGAATTTATGGAATGGACGGTGAAGATAAATTCACTGTAAGCGGCCCAACTGATAAAATAAAAATTCGTTTAATTGGCGGTGGCGGCAGCGATGTATTTGAAAATACTGCGAAAGGACAACACGGTGTATTAGTGTACGATAGAAAAGATGGCAATAATAAATTTATTGGAAGGTTTAAGGATAAAACAGCGAATGATACCACTGTTAATTCTTTTGAACGTATCTATTATAAATATCCTTATCAATCAGTTTTTGCAACGATAGGATACAATCCTGATGATGGCCTTTTCCTCGGGCCAACGTTTAAATTCATTCGTCATGGATTTAGAAAAACTCCTTACAAATCATTACACCAGTTTAAAGCGTCGTATGCTTTTTCTACAAAGGCATTTAATGTAACTTATAACAATGAATTTATTGGTGTATTTGGAGACAGAACAGATATCACTACAGATGTTGATTATAGAGGACCAAACGGAACAACTAACTTTTTTGGTTATGGAGCCAACACTGTTTATAATAAGAATGCTCCGGGAAGATTCAGGTATTATCGGGTTCGTTATGATTTAGGTGATATTGCATTGCAAATTCGTCATCGTTTCTCTGATAAAGTAATGCTTTCATTCGGTCCAGAGTTTCAGTTTTATTCTTATGACTCAACAGATGCATTGAATAAGGTTAGAAATATTGTGGTAAATAATATGCTGGGAGTTAACAAAAACACCTTGAGTAAAAAGCAATCTTATTTTGGTGCAAGAGTAACGTTCCTTGTTGATACAAGAAATCATAAAGCAATACCAAGTACAGGTATCAATTGGGTTACTAATCTCAAATACTTGAGCGGTAACAATAAAAATAGTTATGATAAAGTAACACAGATTAATTCTGACTTTACTTTCCACCTGAATTTGATTAATGGATGGCTTACGTTTGCTGATAGATTTGGCGGCGGAGTTACTATGGGTGACAATGCAACACCCACGAATAACAAATTCGAATTTTACCAGGCACAATACTTAGGTACAGAAGATAATCTTCGTGGTTTCCGCAAACAACGTTTTGCTGGCAGATCAAAAATCTATAATCAAGCGGAACTTCGTTTGAAATTGGCAAATCTTAAAACCTATCTTTTCCCAGCATCATTTGGTATTTATGTATTTGCTGATGCAGGAACAGTAAAAGGATTTAAAGATGACCCAACAAACAAAACATTAGTAGGTTATGGAGGCGGATTGTGGATTGCACCATTGAACAGATTAGTAATCACATTGAGCTATGCGGCATCTAATGAAGATAAAATTCCTTTGGTGGGATTGGGTTGGAAATTTTAATAACTAGTTTAGTGAACATAATGAAGAAGCCTCCTGATTTGAATCAGGAGGCTTCTTCATTTAAAAAATATTCTGAATTAACTACCTAGCAATTGCTGTGATGTAGTATTTGATAATTCAACTTTCGCTTCTACTTTGGGAGCATCATCAAATTGTACATCGATACGCAAGGCTTTTAATCCAATTACACCCTGCAATTCTTCCAAGTCATGTTTTTCAATTCCTGGTTTTATCAATTTTTTATTTTGTAAAAACTCAATGTATTCAATGTACTCCGCTGCATCTTTTGCTTGCGAATAAACAATGGCAATTTTTCCTGGTTGTGTAAGTCGCTCATTGGTTTCTTTGATGCGTACTTTATCAATACGTTTTTTTACAATTTCATAGCGGGTATTGTAAGCGCCATCTACATCAAACTTTCTTTCTTCAGTCCGGAAACTGATAGAAAGAGGTTGGCTATGTGCCAATATCAATTGTGTAGTACGCAACGGATGGCTCAACTCTTTTTCAAGGTTATGTGTAATCTTCGCTGCTTTTGCTAATACACTCAGCTGCCACATTTTTAAATTCCTGAGATAGATCTCATCAAATTTCTTACGTGGAGTAATGGATTGTCCCATGTGAATATTAAATTCCAAGCCGTCAGTTACATATCTTTCAAAATAATGAGGATATACTTTTTGTGCAGAAGCCTGTTCTTTATCAATAAACCTTGCTAATGTTTCATTGATACGGGAAATACTTTGTTCATAATCCCTGCGGTGATGGTACAACATACCTAATTGAGGATCGAGAACATCAAAATATTGTTCGATATCGTTCTTGAGAGAAGGTTCTGTATTCTGCAAATGTTTAAATACAGATACCACTTGTCCTTGCATAAACTCTTGTATGCTCATTTCTTCTTCTGATTGCAATACATCAGAAGCGGCAGCAATAAACTTATCGATTTTAAATTCTATTTCTTGTAATAAAGGAAAAGGCATTTGTGCTTGCGCTTTCTTTACTACGCCGAGTGCCAATTCTAATTGCCGGATAATATCCAATTGAATAGAATGTGATCGTTCAGTAGAAGAATTACGGATATCAATAGCGCCATATAAAGGATATACATCATTAAAAGCGATACGTTCAATGCTGGTATGATCTTTTTCTGATTGGTTTACAATATAATTTAATGCAGCTTCGGTGAATTTCCACTCTACAGCTGGTTGTACCGCAGTAAATTTCTTTTTGATGACCCGATCCACTTCATTGTTCAAACCTTCCAATGTTTTTTCACAGCCCAGTGTAAATAAAGGAATAGCTGCTTCTATTTTGCTGATATAAATTGGTTTTAAATGCCCGGGAGTCTTGGACATTATTTCCAACATACCCAATATGCCATCTTTATTTTTTAGCGGACAAATGATAAGACTACGTCCACCTTCCATAAAATAATATTGAAGGCATTGCACATCATCTAATGATTGTTCCGTTAGTGTTTCAAATAACAATGGTTGATTGCTATCACGGAATAATAATTTACAGTAATCACTTATTTCATCTTTATCTGCTGTAGAATGAAGACGTTTGAAAAGAATACTATTGTTATTATGTAAATCAGAATAAACGTAGTGATTGTTTATTTTGAAAAAAGGTGTTACGCCAATTGATATATCTTTTAAACCAATCAAGCTTTGTATATAACCTTCTAATTCATTGTACACACCCGAATCAGCGAATGCATCAATATCCAGCAATCTGTTTTTTATTTTTGAAATAACTTCCTGGTCGGTCATATCATTGACCCGAATAACAGATACTCCTTCAAAAGCAAATTTCTCCAATGGAATTTGTTCCATCAGTTCTGTCATCGTCATGATGTTATTGGTCTGTTTATTCAAAATGCTTTCCGGTAAAGTGGGCATTTCGGCAACAGGCTTTACATCAATGAAGCGGGCATCAATACGCATTTCTAAATAACGAGTAAGCCCAGTTTCAGGATCTTGAAATGGATGAATGGATCGGGTTGATTCAGGACTATTGACACCCAAATATTTTTTTAAAATTAATCCGTATGCAAACTGTAATTTCTCCTGGTTTAAATGTTCTGTAACCAACCCCTGTGGTACGTTGATTTCATAAGTATCGGGATTCAACATACTCTTAAAGCGGGGAGAAGCATAAACCGCTTGATGTTTGAAAGGAATCGCAACGCCATACATAAAATTGGCAGTAGTAGGCGGAAATACTGCTGAAAGTAATTCTTCAATAAGTTCCGTGTGAGGAATCAATGCATTAAGATCGGGAATCGTTTTCATCAACTCAGGATATGATTCAAACTCTTCCACCACATGCCCGTATAATTTTTTCATGCCCGGGTTGCCTTCGGCAATATTTTTCTTCAACGCATTTACTAATGGTTGAAAAGAAAGATTGCTATTAAACAACGATTCATCAAAGAGTAAAACTCCGTCCTGCATATTAGAAGGTTTAATGTGGTTTTGTTGGGTACGAAGTTTTCAAAATCTACTCTGTAAAAATAATGAATAAGGTTTGTTTATTATATACCTAAAAAATTTAACGGTAGTTGATACTGATTAAAAGGAATAGCAGTTTTTTTTCAGCTAAATAGTTATTAATGAATTGAATATTGAGAAAAGATACAAGGAGGAAGGTGCAAGGTACAAGCTACAAGTGGCGTGCTTATCAAAGCCCTCCACAATTGCACGATGTATTCCTTGATTACTCGTGCCTTGTACCTTGTTTTTGTTCTTTCATCTCCGGAGTCTTCCCACTATTACTCCGATTTTTAATTGAATAGTAAAGAAGGTGTCTTTGTCATTTGGATCTCCTCGTTGGCTACCGGGGACCGTACCATCTGCAGGATTGATTTCAGCTTTTCGATTATATAATTTTTTTGCTGCTGAAGCAAATGAAGCAGGAAGATATTGTGCAAACAGATTAGGATCAATATAAGTGGTGCTTACATCATCCAAGTAATCGGTATTTAAAAAACGGTGCGTTGTTTCTAACCGTAGATTGAACCAAGATGACAACTCATACCTTACACCAATACCAGTTGCAACATTAAACTGATGTAGTTTATACGGTTTTCTTTCCCGGTATTCGTTAAAACCTTGTCCTTCTGTTCGCAATGGTTGGAGTGAATACCATCTTCCGTTGAGGTTTGCTTTTGGATCAAATGAATAATAACCAATACCAATTACAGCATATGGTGAAAACTTAGGAATAGCATCATCATTGAGTTTGAAAAACAGCGGATGAATTTCTGCAGCCAGTTGTATGTCTACAATTTTACTCTTGAAACTAAGATTACGTTCATACCTGCCAGCGTAGGAATTAGCTGAATTTTTTAAAATACTATCATAGCCAACAACAGATCCAAATGTTGCTTCCAACCTCAACCCGATTGCATTCTTATACATCGCCATTCCGTACAAACTAAAACTTGGTCTTGCGGTTTTCCAGGTAAGATCTTTAATAAAATTTCTTCCAATTCCTTTTCTGCCACCGAGATCGGTAAAGGAATTCATTAAACCGAAAGAACTTCCCAATTCCCCCACCACGGCGCATTCATAATAGCGGTTGTTGTAATAATAGAACTGTGCTTTGGTAAATAGAAATAGAATTGTTGTAAATAACAACAGGGCAGCTTTTTTCATATCCGGATTTTTGTTTTAATAGGGCGGTCGGCAAGGATATGGATTCGAAAAGCTGCTTCGAAGTAGAAATGAATTTACATAAAATATATATACATTATTATTTTTTTAGATAAAAGAAGGCGGGACATAATAAGTTCTCTATGCTTATATATGCCCCGCCTTTTATATGCCCACTAGTCCAGATTATTTTACTTTCATTATGCTTACCACTTTTTGTAATGATTGATTTTGCAATCTTAAGAAGTACGCACCTGATGGAAGCCCATCATCATAAATATCAACATTATAAGTACCGGCATTATATTGCCCATTTGCCAAAACTTTTACCACTTGGCCCAATGAATTGATCTGTTGTATCATGGTATGACCACCCGTAGTTGAAAACTGTATGGTTGCATTCAAAGTATAAGGGTTCGGCCACATCTTTAATAATAACTTGTCAGAATTGTTATTCGTATCATCCGGATCGTCTGGTAATCCGCAAGGCCCGCCTTTGATCAATGGTAATGATTGATAATTTTTCAACAATAATTCATTGAGTAATGGTTGTTTAACGCAAAACCATTGTTCCAATACAGATGCATACACACTTCTGAAATCATATTGAAAAGGAACATTATTTACTACTTGTATATCTGCAGGAATAGCAGGACTAGTACCTAAAATTCCTTTTTTAACATGCTTGCCAAACAACATTAAGGGAGCTGCTGCACCATGGTCGGTACCTAAGCTTGCATTGGATTTTATACGACGTCCAAATTCAGAGAAAGTCATTCCCAATACCCGATCATCCAATTGCATCAACTCCATATCTTTTTGAAAGGCACTGATAGCAGTAGCAAGATCTTTCATCAACTTTGCATGGTTACCTGTAGAAGTATCACTGGCATTCACTTGTTTTTTGTGTGTATCAAAACCACCAACTGTTACTGTAAAGACTCTTGTTTTTAATCCACCTTTTATCAAACGGGCCACAATTTGCAGTTGATGTGCTAAATGATTATCAGGGTAAGTTGTCATATTCGCCGATCTGCGATAAGCAGCACGAATAATATCAGAATAGATTTTTGTTTTTTCAGAAACAACTCTTAAGAAACGTAATTCTTTATTTGCCGGAGCCGAGTTCAATGGATAATCTGAAAATGGATTGGCAAATGTGTACACATTTTCAGGATCGGTAATGGAAAGCCCCATAGAAAAAATAGGCCCTTGCACTGCTACTGTTGGAGTACTGCTTATTTGTATTGCTAATGGATCAGGCATATCTGCATTAGGATATGCATCCGGGTAACCGGGATATTCATTTTCAAGATAACGACCCATCCAACCAGTTTTTACACGGGTTCTTCTGTTGGTAGAGCTATCACCACTCATCCACACATCGGTAGATTGGAAGTGAGAAAAATTTTGATTCTCATATCCGACAGATTGTACCAAATTTACTTTTCCATCATTGTACATGTTTTGCATATCCGTCATTGCAGGATGCAATCCGGAACGATCAGTTCCATCCAATCGTAGTACACGGCTTTGTTGAATAGCCACATTTGGTCGTGCATTGTAGTAGTTGGCATACATATCCAATGGCACTACCATGTTCAATCCATCATTACCACCAGCCATTTGTACTAGTACCAGGACATGATCATTGGTAGCTTCGGTGCCGAATAGACGTGCCAATGAATTATGCGGGGATGATCCGAAAGCAGTAAATGAAAAGCCATTTAAAAATGCAGGCAGCGTTACGGCTGCTGGAACGGTATTGCTTAAAAATTTTCTTCTGTCCATGCTACAAGGTTTACATAGTTTATTGAATGGGTCAGCATAAATGAAACTCAGGAAGGTTCATTATAAATTTGAATAGTTCTTTCAATGATGTATTAATAACCGTTGCATTATTAGCATTCCATGCATTAGTCCATACAGTATCATTGCCAGTATTATTTAAAAGAAATCTATTCTTTGCATAATTTTTTGAATTCGTTGATAAAGGATAACGAAGCAATAGTGCTGTTATATCATTTATCAATTGATTGGGATCGGAAGGGCTGGATGAAAAATTTGCAAAAGCCTTTACATCGATCATATTATCAGCAATCAATGCGTCTGTGTAATTTGCTCTTCTTGGCAATGAATTACTGTTTACCCATAGTTCATAATGCATGGGCTCTTGGTAATAAGAAGGCCATCCCGATACATCAGGCGGCTGAAACAAAGTTTGCTGCATATTGCCTGCTTCATTATAAAGAGATTCAAACAAAGGATAACCTGTTGTATAATCTGTATAGGCAGGGAAGGGAACACTAAATTCTCTTAAGGTTCCTACAATAATATCATAGGGACTTTTGATATAGCAAGCCTGGTTAAGCGGATCAAAGAAATGTTCGCTTTTTAACAATGTTGCTAATACAGGTTTGATATCAAAATTGCTGATGCGTAATAATTCTCCCAATGGAGTAATAACATTCGCTTCCGTATCGTCATCAATTTGATAATAAATAAACCATTTGTATAGTTTACGGCAAATAAATCTTGCAGCTTCTGTTGTATTAAAAATCATATTCACCAAATCATCCACTTCTAACTCGGCATTGCTGCTGATAGTTGTATTATTATAAAAAGATGAAAATGATTTGCTTCCTGTATCATGTGCACTGGCATCTAAGTAGGAAGTAAGTGTAGTACTGTTGATGCGCCATCCTGTAAGTACTCTCGCAGCAGTGATTACATCATTCTCTGTATAAGCAGAGTCTGGCCCTTTGCCAATGGTAAATAATTCCTGCATTTCCCTTGCATAGTTTTCATCGGGTGCCAATTTTGAATTCAAATAACCATTCAAATGCAACAGCATAGCAGGTTCAATAGTTATATCTCTTGTTAATTGCTTTATATTACCAAGCGCATTTGTTCTTAAAAGATTATGATAGCGCCACATCATTGTTGCATTGCCCACTTCTTCTTCTTGTACAGAAAAATGATGATGCCAGAACATAACCATCTTCTCAGTAATGCTACGGTTTTGATTTATTATTAAACCAGCCCACCATTTATGAAGGCTTGAAATGCGCAAACCATTGATAGAGCCACGAACTGCTGCATCACTCAGCGTATTCATATCATTTACCCAAGTTTGCCCTTGTGCTACACCCAAATCATCATGTAGCACATCATCTTCATCTGGTATTAATCCATAATCCCTGAGTGGAGTACTTACTACAGGAATATTATTCAGCAATTCATTTATCGCTGCATCAGGCGTTAGTGTTAAAAAATAATCGATATCAGTTTTTTTTGCACCAAACATGGTACGCTTTAATAAATGCGTTACTTCATTAATCGTCCATGCACCAGAATAAGGATTCAATCCGCTTGTAATAAAACGGGTTGCTTTCGGTGATGTTTTCTTTCTTACTTTGGTTAAAAAGGCCCTTCTGTCCATAGTTTTAATATTTATCTGATCAATGCGAATGTTCCTTTTTGCTGTAATAATTTATTGTTCATATCTCTATATTGTATCCAATAAATAAAAACTCCATTAGGTTGTATTTTTCCTCTATAAGTTCCATCCCACTTGCTATAAGTGGAAGAACTTTTAAAAACGATTGCACCACTTCGATCGTATATGGTCATGGTATATTCATTAGGTACTTTGCCCAGTGGGCCAAACCAATCATTCAATCCATCTCCATTAGGTGTAAAGCCAGTAGGAGTTTTTACAACAGCGTCATTCAATACCACCAAAGTAAAACGATCGGTTACCTGGCATTCGGTTGATATATTATTGGTAGCAGTATAAGTAGTAGTAATAGTAGGCGATGCGATTGGATTCGGGCAATTACTGCAACTTAATGTGGGATGTGTGTTCCACAGCACCGTTCCATTTGCATTGCTCGGCAGTTTCAATGTTTGGCCTAAAAATATAGTGTCGATTTTTTTTAATTGATCCAAGGGGCTGCTCAACGCAACAGGATGATAGATTGCAATAGCCGAATCATTTCCACAAACATCTCTTAAGGTATCAATGGGAGATACAAAACCAACAATGCTACAAAGTGTAGTATCAATTGTAAGTGTGTCTAATAGTTTTAATTTAATAATTCCAAAATCAACTTCTCCATTATTATTGCTGAAGTCTCCATCATCTGAATCTGAATCACCACAGAGAAAATATTCTTTTACTGAAGGTTGGTAAATAATGGAACGTAAATGATCATTACCACTGCCACCAATATTTTGTTTCCATACCACACTACCAGCGGTACTCATTTTTATAACCCAATAATCTCCTTCTCCTAATGAATTGGTTATATCGCCATTATTAGAATAGGTGATACCAGCAACTAAATACCCGCCATCTGAATCGGTGATCACAGCATTTGCATATTCAGCATCAGTGCCTCCCAATACTTTTTGCCAATTTATTTGTGCATTAGTTGGATTAATATTCAATACCCAATAGTCCTGGCTTCCTTTGGCACCAATTACATCACCATCATTGGAAGTAGTGTAACCAGCCAATGTTAATGTACCATCAGTACCTTGTGTCATGGAGTAGGCGACATCATTCTGCGATCCACCGAATACTTTACTGTAAATTTTATTTCCATTCCCATCTAATGCTAGCAACCATACGTCGTAATTTTTTTGACTGGGTGGAATATCGCCATCTGTAGAGTTGGCATAACCAGTGAGATAAACTCTTCCGTTTATTATTTCAAGATCTAATAGTTCTTCATTTTTACTTCCACCAAAACATTTGCTCCATATTAGATTTCCATTGGCATCTAATTTCATCAACACTGCATCGGTATATCCACCTGTGCCATGATTGCCAGAAATATTTCCATCATTAGAAGAGGAAGAAGCTGTTATGAAAAAACTACCATCATCCAGCAAATGAATATGTGTGGCAATATCTAAACCATTACCACCATATCTTTTTTGCCATAATAATGTACCGTTGGCATTTACTTTTATAATCCATATGTCTTTAGTGCCGCCATATCCTGCCACTACACCTCCATCAGTTGAATTAGTTTCACCAACAATGATATAACCACCATCAACAGTTTGCACCACATCTCTTGCACTTTCGTAACCAGTGCCACCAAATGATTTTTCCCATTGTATAGTACCGCAACGATCAGTTTTTAAAATCCATAAATCCCAATACTCACGGTTGGGCTGCGGACTTATAGCACCATTTTTTGAATCAGTATAACCAACTGCTATAGTGCCGCCATCTGTAGTAAATTTTATTGCGAAAGGAATATCAACATCACCACCGCCATAGTTAATGGCCCATTGTTGAGGAGGAAGCTGTGCGAATAAATTGCTAATACCAAACAGGAATGCACAGCAGAGTAGGATTAATTTATTTCTCACAAGTTGGCGTGGTTTCATAGAATAGATAATCGCCAAATTCTTGCAAGTACTATGCTAAACTTTTAAAACGGTGGAGAAGTTTATACTTTTTTATAATGAATTTTTACGGGAGTTTTTACGATAGAATAAAATGCAGCAGTAAATACTATTGCTTATCGTGAAATTACTTTTTGATTTTTAAAAAATAATTACATACTGTGGTGAGGCCACACTTCTCACAGAGCGGATTGCGTGCAACACATATATAGCGGCCATGAAGGATGAGCCAGTGATGTGCTTTGTGAATTAAATTTTCAGGAATATTTTTTACCAATTCTTTTTCTACTGCTAATGGTGTAGATGCTGTTTGCGGCACCAAGCCAATTCGTTTACTCACCCGAAAGACATGTGTATCCACTGCCATGTTTGGTTGTTGATCAATCACAGAAGTGATAACGTTGGCAGTTTTTCTTCCTACGCCTGGTAGTTGGATGAGTTCATCAACGGTCATTGGAATATCGCCGTTAAAATCCGTTACAACTTTATTAGCCATTCCTATCAGATGCTTTGTTTTATTATTTGGGTAAGAAATACTTTTTATAAATGGAAACAAATCATCGAAGCTTGCTTTGCTAAGTGACTGTACTGTTGGGTATTTTCTAAAAATATCAGGAGTGGTAAGATTGACTCTCTTATCGGTGCATTGTGCAGAAAGTATAACAGCTACCAATAATTCATAAGGATTATCAAAAATAAGTTCGGTTTCTGCTTCTGGATTATGTTGCTCGAAATAATTAATAACGAATTGATATTTCTCCTTACGGGTCATGTTTGCAAGATAAACAAAACTCTTTTTGTCTTTTTAATAATACGTTTTACCGAAAGTCTTCCCTCAGTCATCGAATAAAATATTAGCACGAATGATGTTGAACTAAATTCTCCATTCGAAATACTTGCTGCGTTGGTTGGTAAGCAATCAACAACTAAGAGAAATATAACCCTTAACCCTAACTACCTGCTTTATGAAATTCAGAAAAAATTTACATGCCATAAATAAATGGCTGATTGCTGTAGTCGCCGCAACAATTATTTTCAGTAGCTGCCAGAAAGAAATTAGGCCAGAATTAAATGAAGAATCTCAGAAACAAAAAATTTGAAAAACTGCTGGTTAAACCCAACCCGTTTTCTTATTCAAATATTAAAAAAGCGAAAGCCACTTTAGCGAAACGCAACAATGCGTCAATAAATAGCTCGGCCAATATCGATGCAACAGAGGATAGCAGGCTTTACACCTATATCAAGTTCGACCCCAATGCAATCACTGAAGATTTAATGAGAGTAATTGAGGCAGATACAGTTATACATATCATGGATTTTCCCTTTGCTAATGGAGAAATATATACTGATGAATTTTCTATAGATGAAGCAAAAGCAGCTAATCTTCGTGATGGCATGTTGTATGCAGTAGTACCAAGTAGCAACGCTACAAAAACATCCATCTTTTGTATTCCATCTCTAAATGCTGTACAATTGGACGAATTATATCTACCTAACCAAGAAGATACGGCACTTCAATTTCAAGCTTTGCGGGAAATAGGATATACTGAGGAAGCTATTTTAAGTTTGAAAATTTGTTTATTCAAACAGGCGAAAGGATTTGTTCATTATTATGATGACCATTTGCAAAAAATGGAACCAGTAAGGGGCATGCAGGTTTGGGGATTAGTGTTTGGAATACCCCTGCATACTTACACGGATATGAAAGGAAGATATTGGTTTCCCTGGGCTTTCAGCGCAGGAACAATAATGGGCGTGCATGCGAAAAATTCACGGGTTAATATAAAGCCTTTAAATACAAATGGAACAGTACTGCAGGTTATACCACAACTACTAGCCAATTTTATTACCGGCTCAACGCATATTTATGGCTGGGTAAGTAGCTGCCAAATGAAAAATGATGTAAACTTTGAGTTTAGCGGGCATACGCAAGTTCGTTACTGGTCTCAATTGTTAAATGCATATTTCTTTCATGATCAGTATGCACAAGAAGATAATGTTGATAATGCACCGAACGGAATGACCGTATATGCGCAATGGGCCAACAATAAACATTTTGATGAAGACGGTTTGCCCGACTTTGGTAATGCCAGTACTCCTATGCTGAATAAAAACTGGTCTGCAAGTTTGATCTCACAAGTGCTCCTGCATCTTTTAGATTTTCTACCGCCTGTTGCCTTTTTACGTCTTGTAAATGCAGTGCCACCAGACATGACGTTTAGGGTGCCCGCTAACACCCAGCCGCAATTTTATTGTGAACGGTTAGCTCAGACAGCTTTTCATGAATTGGGGCATGCCATGCATTACCGAAGGGCCGGTAATAGTTATTGGTACGATGTCATTTTTGCAACACTTAGCGCAACGCCCATACCGGGAAACCCTTATGGCGATGGTAATGGTAATAATGATGGCAAAATAGCATTAACAGAAAGTTGGGCAGAGTTTATTGGTACAAACCATGCTATTCGCAGGTATGGTAATAATTCAAGAAAGGCAGCAACATCTCTATTTGATACAGACCCAAATACTGGTAGAATCTTACACTTTAATAGCAATTCGAGGCTTTTAGAAAGTGAGTTTTTCTTTTTTGGGGGTCGTTGGATTCCATACGGTTTTTATCATGATTTAATGGATGATAGTTCAACTCCAAATCAAAATCCTGAAATCATTTGGGACAGAATAAATGGAGTTTCAATTCAGCAATTATATAATGCATTAGGCTCCGACATTGATTTTATGTGCGAGTATTTTTGGCGCTTTAATCAACAGAACCCTGGAATACCTTTCAATGATTTAATGGATATAGCCACCAATCATAATTTTAATTGTTTTTAAAATGAAATATATCCCTACAATTTTTTCTGCGGTTATACTTTTTATATCATGTGACCCAAGGAGTTCAAAAGATTTATATCAACAAGGATCTATGATGATTAATGTAAACATTCTTAACCCAAGAGATTCTGTAAATCTCGGTGATAGTATATGTTTTGTTTTTGATGTTCCAGATACTATATTGATAAATAGCAATAAATATTCTCCTACTTATGAAGTTAATGATGGGATTTCAATAACTCTTAATGATTGTAAGATGGACACTTCTTTAGGAGGCGAGTGGCGAAGCTATACTCCTGATTGTGATACATATGCAAACCCCGGAACTTTACAACCAGATTTTAGTCTTGCAAAATTGAGCAATAGAAAATTATATGGTAAGTTCTTTTTAATTCCAAAAAGCAGAGGTGTTTATTTTTTACAAAATCAGCAAGCAGGATATTTTTCTATAAATAATCAAGGTCTTAAAGGGAGAGTATTTATCAAATTTGATGTCCCTGATAAACACCATGATCTGCTTCTTAATAAAGCAAGAGCACAAAACAAAGTATCATTTCAGGCTTTTCTTCAAAATAGTGAAAATGTGAATTTGCCGATATATGGATTTGTGGTAAAATAATTAAACTACATGAATTCTACATATTGTTTTTGATATGAAATATCTAATCGCTTTTTCATTTGTTATTTATCTGCTTGCATCTTGTGATCCTCCAACAAATATTTCCCAAAGTGCATTTATATTTCCAGTTACTGTTGTAAATCCAAAGGATACTATTAATCTGGGTGACAGTGTTTGCTTCATTTTTCAGATACCAGACACAATTAATCTAAACGGGAGTAATAAAATTAAACCTTATTATGGCAATAACGATGGAGCCAGTTTCCCTGTAGCATATAATGAGGTTGATACGACTTTCAATGCTGGATACCGACCATTTAGCCCAAACTTAAAAGAGTATGCAGAGCCAGGCACTACTCTTGGTGGAGTTCATTTAAAAGTGATATCAAGTTCTAAATTATACACTAAATATTATTTAATACCGAAAAAAAGAGGAGTTTATTTCTTAGACCTACAACAAGCAGGATATGTTAATGTCAATAATGGCAGTTTAAAGCTAAGAGCATCTTATACTTTCACCGCTGCAAGTAAAAATCATCACTTGTTAATTTCCTCAACATTACCAAGACACAACATGCAAGCAACAATAAATGCGAGAACTAATCAAGGGTTTGAAATTTATGCTTTCGCAGTAAAATGATAGTACAAGGCACATGACAGTAACACAACGCTTTTTCAGAACATTTTTAATTGTTTTTAATATGAAATATTTAATCGTTTCACTATTTGTCATTTCACTTTGTGTGTCATGTGACCCACCAAGTGGAAGCCACCTTTACCCAGGTGGTAGTTTTGTTTTCCCAGTAGATGTTGTAAACCCTAAAGACACAATCAATTTGGGTGACAGTGTTTGCTTCATTTTTCAAATTCCGGATACCATAAATCTTAATGGTAACAACAAAATAAAGTTGTTTTATGGCAACGATGATGGAGCATCTTTCCCAACGCAAAAATTGGAAGTTGATACAACTTTTAATGGGGGAGCTAATCCTGCAAGTTCCTTCATAAAGGATTATGCAACACCAGGATTCGTCCAAGGAGGCGTTAACTTAAAAGTTGTAAGCTCTAACAAGCTTTATACTAAGTATTATCTTATACCACAACGAAAAGGAGTATTTTATTTAGAATTAGCACAGGCTGGTTATGTAGTTGCAAATAATGGAGGATTAAAAGCAAGGGCTGTTTATACATTAAATGTTGCAAATAAAAATCATCACTTACTTATAACATCTACGTTGCCTAGGCATAATATGGCGGCATATATTCATGGCAGACAAAATTTGGGATTGGAAATTTATGCTTTCGCAGTAAAATGATAGTATAAGGCACATGACAGTAACAATATTTATAGTTAGTTAGCAGTGATCGTTGCCGGCTCTTTAAATCATAGATGATGAAGCAAATAAATCTAATTATAGCTGCTTTTTTAGTGATGATAAGCTATTCTTGTAATCCTAGTGCAGGCAAAGAATTAGTAACAGAATTTGTAAAACTAAATGCCGAAATTAACATTGTCAGTGAGACAATACAAATTGGCGATACACTTAAAATAAGTCTGAAACTACCGAATAAGGTAATGAGTAATTTAAGAACACAGGAAGTTCAGTCATTAGAAAGGGGTTTCTACGCTATGTACATAAATAAAATAGATACTGTAAACAAAAAAGCAACATTAGTACAGCCCCCAAACTACTGGCTAACGAAAGGAAACAGAGAAGGTAGCTTTTTCTTTGTTATGAATACAAATGCAAAACCTTATGAAGTGGTTTTAAATATTAAACCACCTGAAAAAGGGCTTTATTATTTAGAAGTTATTGCCCAACCAGGAGTATTAAAAATTAATAATAACTACGAGGCAAATTTACTTGTAAATTTTAATGTGCCTGATAAGCATTTTAATATTTTAAGTTTAATTGCTCCATCTTTTGGTGGGCAGCCTTTTTATGATGCATTTGTTCAGAGAGACATGGAAGGTTTTGGAACTTATTTTTTCAGAGTTGAGTAATAATGACTTTTTCCATTTATTAAACAAAATGATGAAGAAAATAAATCTAATAATAACTGTTTTTTTGTGATGATAAACTATTCCTGCAACCCTACCGCAGGTAAGGATTTTACAACAGAAGTAGTAAAATTAAATGCCACACTAAGCAATACGAATGAGACCATTTTGCTCGGGGACACTTTAAAAATACGTCTGAAACTTCCTGATACAATAACGACCAGCTTAAGAACTCAAACCATACAATCATTACAGAGAGCTTTTTTTGCAATGCGTACCTTTAAAGTTGATACCGCTAATAGAAAAACGATTAATATGATGTTTCCAAATATCTGGACATCTATAGGAAGCACAGAAGGAAACTTTTTTATGTTTTAAAAAATAATAATAATAATCCGTATGAGATAGTTATAAATTTTAAACCAACTGAAAAAGGGGCTTTATTATTTTGAAGTGATTCAACAACCGGGTGTACTACGAATTAACAATGGCAATGAGAGTAATTTAATTGTCAATTTTGACACCACTGACAAACATTTCAATATACTCAGTTTGATCGCACCCTATTTTGGCGGACAAGCATTTTATGATGCTGGAATTCAAATTAACAACGAAGGCTTTGGTGTTTATTTTTTTCGAGTTAATTAGAATTAATTATGACGAAACAAATAAATTTAATAAAAATTATTGCTCTAAGTATAATAAATCATTCCAACAATTCAATGCGCATGATGTTGCCTAAATAAAAAAGCATCAGCCTCACAGCTAATGCTTAAAATTTTTTAAAAGAAAAGGAAAATGCTACACTTGTTCTGCAGAATGTTCCCTTGCATAGTTAAGTACATTCAATACTACTTCTGTGCGTGGTGTTTCTGTGAGTTTGTCGAGCCGTTGCATAGATGCTTTTAGTACGGCTAGTTTTTCACGAAGTGTCCAGTCTTTTTCCAATGCTTTTTCGATGGCAGTGGTCATTTTTGAAGAACTCTCATTGTATAGATACAATAAAAGATCCTCGGGAGTAAAATTTGTCATTTGTCAAACCAGTTAATGTCCAAAAAATAGATGTGTCCTTGAGAGGTCGAAATAGTTAAATGCGTCCGGTATATAAACGGGGGCTGGTTTGCCTTATTGTGTGGGGAATACTAATTCTTTGCCTGATCGGGTTTTTCCGATATCACAAACAGCTCTTCATTGTCACGTTTCATCAGGTGTTTTTCCCTGGCATATTTTTCTAAAATAGCTGGATTAGTCTTAAGTGCTTGTAATTCTTTCTGTTCTGCAGCTACTGCTTCAGTATAATGGCGCTTGCTTTGTTGCAATTCTCTTAGTTCTTTGCTACGGGCAAATTGGGTGAAAACGTCGTTTTTATCTAGAAAAAGCATTACCACTCCAAAAACAGTGATGGCAATAAAGTACTTGTTTTTTAAGAATGCGGGGATATGATTGAGCAATCTCATAGTTGGATATTTATTAAGAATGATCGTTGTTCAGTATTCCACCGAACAACGATCATCCAAATTCGGTCAATGTTTACTTGCCAAATTTAATCTTTCCTTTTGGATATACAGCAGAGCTGCCTAATAATTCTTCTATTCTTAGCAATTGATTGTACTTGGCCATCCGATCGGTACGAGATGCAGAACCAGTTTTTATTTGTCCGCAATTCAATGCAACAGCTAAATCAGCAATGGTTGTATCTTCTGTTTCTCCACTGCGATGGCTCATGATAGTATTATATCCGTTATGTTGCGCCAATGTTACTGCATTGATCGTTTCAGTTATAGTTCCAATCTGGTTTACTTTAACTAAAAGACCATTCGCAATTTTTTTATCAATGCCTTGTTGCAAACGAGTAACGTTTGTAACAAATAAATCATCACCCACCAGTTGGCATTTTTCACCAACAGCTTGTGTCAATGCAGCCCAACCAGCCCAATCATCTTCAGCCATACCATCTTCGATAGAAACAATGGGGTATTGCTTCACCCATTTTTCCCAAAATTTCACCAATTGATCGCTGCTCAGTTCTTTGCCATCACTTTTATGAAATACATATTTTTTCTTCTTTGCATTCCATAGTTCGCTGTTAGCAGCATCCATAGCAACTACTATTTGTGAACCGGCTTTATAACCTGATGCTTGTATCGCTTCCATCACCGTATCTATTGCTTCTTCATTACTTTGAATATTTGGGGCAAAACCACCTTCATCACCCACGTTTGTACTAAAACCTTTTTTCTTCAATACAGATTTCAGCGTATGAAAAATTTCAACGCCCCAGCGAAGCCCTTCATTGAAAGTACTTGCACCTATTGGCATGATCATAAATTCCTGGAAATCGATTTTATTATCAGCATGTGCACCACCATTCAAGATGTTCATCATTGGTATCGGCAATGTCTTCGCATTGGTACCACCTACATAACGGAACAATGGTAACGAAGCTTCTTCAGCAGCAGCTTTTGCAACCGCCATGCTTACGGCAAGAATTGCATTGGCACCCAATTTCCCTTTATTAGCTGTGCCATCTAATTGTATCATCATTTCATCAATGCCAGTTTGATCGGCAACATCATTACCCAACAAGGCTGGAGCGATCAATTTATTTACATTATCAACAGCTTTCAATACGCCTTTGCCTACATATTTTTTCTTATCGCCGTCTCTTAACTCCACTGCTTCATGAATACCGGTACTAGCGCCGCTTGGTACTGCAGCACGGCCCAATGCTCCTTCATCGGTTATTACATCTACTTCCACAGTAGGATTACCTCTTGAATCTAAAATTTGCCTGGCGAAAATTTCTGAAATGTAGCTCATTGTTGAATGTTGATTTTGGATTATAAATACTGAAGTACAAAGAAACACTATTCACCTCTTACTGCAAAAACTGTAACCGTTTAACACAATTTGATCTCATTTCGCTAACAATCGTTTGATTTGATTTTTCGAAATCCCTTACCTTTAAAAAAATCTTTAATAATGCGTTTTATCCTTCTCACTTGCAGCCTTGCTTTGTTTTTGTTAAATGTACAACAGGCAACCGCACAGACAACTCCTAAACTGATCACAACAGTTGAAGGCATTAAAGAATACGAATTGGCGAATGGCCTTCGTGTATTATTAATGCCTGATGAATCTCAAACCAATATTGCTGTAAACATTGTTTACAAAGTAGGCAGCCGTCATGAAGGTTATGGCGAAAGTGGTATGGCACATTTGCTCGAACATATGTTGTTCAAGCAATGCAAAAAATTTACAGACATTAAAAAAGCCATTGCTGATAAAGGGGCACAAGCGAATGGTACAACCTGGTACGACCGTACTAGCTATTATGAAATATTATCTGCTTCTGATGAAAACCTGAAATGGGCATTAGATATGGAAGCGGATCGTATGGTGAATTCAAAAATTTTACCAGAAGAATTAAAAAAAGAATTCAGTGTGGTAAGAAATGAATTTGAAATAGGAGAGAATTATCCAAGTGGTGTATTGAATGAAAGAATACTTTCTACCATGTTCCTCTGGCATAACTATGGTAAATCAACCATTGGTAGCAAAGAAGATATTGAAAGAGTAAAAGCAGAAAACTTAAAAGTATTTTATAAAAAATATTATCAACCTGATAATGCTGTATTAATAATAGCAGGAAAGTTTGATGAGAAAAAAGCATTGGCGTATACACAACAATTTTTTGGTCCAATACCAAAACCAACAAGAGTGCTTCAGCCAACTTATACTATGGAACCTCCACAAGATGGTGAAAGAAATGTGTCGCTACGCCGTGTGGGTGATATTCAATACATAGGGTTGGGATATCATACACCATCTTTAGCAGATAAAGATTATGTGGCTAATGATGCTTTGATAGAAATCATCACTAATGATCCATCTGGTGTTTTGTATAAAAATTTAATTGAAACAAAACTCGCTACTAAAGAATATGGCTATGCACAAACATTATATGATCCGGGCTTTACTTATTTCCAGGTGGAAGTGCCAAAAGATAAAAGCATAGATAGTGCAAAGCATGCTTTGTTAAGCACTGTTGATGGATTGGGTACAATGAATTTTACACAAGAAGATTTGGCCCGTGCTAAAAACACTATGACAAAAAATTTCGAAAATATGATGAGCCGTACCACTGATTTGGCTATCACATTAACGGAGTTTATCGGTGCTGGTGATTGGAGGTTGTGGTTTTTGTATCGGGATAGATTGGAGAAGTTAACTACTGCAGATGTGCAAGCTGCTGCAAAAAGATATTATAAACCCTCTAATCGTACGGTTGGTGTATTTGTGCCAGATGCTGCGCCAGATAGAACATTAGTTTCTGAAACACCAGATATCAAAGCATTGCTAAATGGTTATAAAGGAAAAGAAGTGGCTGCACAAAAAGCCAACTTCGAAAACTCTATTGAGAATATTAAGAAAAATACAGAATACGGAAAGTTACCTAATGGTGGAAAATATGCATTACTGGAGAAACCAACTAAAGGAGATAAAATAACTGCAGCAATTACATTAAGATTTGGTGATGAAAAAAGCTTGACGGATAAATCAGAAGAAGCAGCCATATTGGCTGATATGCTGAAGACAGGAACTACAACACGTACTAAAAAACAAATTGCTGACGAACTGGATAAGATAAAAACAAATATCAGTTTTTCAGCAGCGGCTGGTCAATTGACAATCAACCTTAGTACAGATAAGCAAAATCTTCCTGCTGCTTTATCAATATTGGAAGATTTATTAAAGCATCCAAAATTTGATGCAGCAGAATTTGATAAAATAATTTTGGATACTAAAGCAAATATTGAAACTGGTAAAAGCGATCCACAAACAATCGCAGGGGAAAAATTAGGAAAGCTAACAACCAACTATCCAAAAGGCCACCCATTGTATGCTTCTTCATCTGATGAAGATTTGGAAGAATTAGCAAAAGTGAAACTGGACGATGTAAAAAAATATTACAATGATTTTTACGGAGCAAATAATTCAGTTTCATCTTTTGTAGGTGAGTTGGATAAAAAACAAATCACTGAATTTTTACAAAATGTTTTTGGTAAATGGAATAGCAAAGAATCTTTTGCAGAAATAGCACCGCAATATTTTGAAACAAAAGAAACTACTGCAACAATCAAAACTCCTGATAAAACGAATGCAATGATGTTGGCAGGAATTAACCTGAATATTTCCCGTAAGAATGCTGATTATCCCGCAGTAATGATGGCGGATGAATTATTGGGTGGCGGTGCATTCCTTTCTTCCCGTATTCCACAACGGTTAAGAGAGAATGAAGGTATGAGCTACGGTGCGGGTAGTTTTTTAAATATTCAATACAAATACAATACAGGTAATTGGGGTATGTATGCCATGTTTAATCCGCTTTATAAAGGAAGATTGGATTCTGCATTGCGCCAGGAAATTGATAAAGCAATCAAAGGGGGTTTTACTCAAGACGAATTGAGCAAATCGGTATCAAGCTGGTTGGAAGGGAATAAAACAACACTAGGAGATAATGGAAATCTTGCAGGCATGTTGCGTAATTATTTGATCAATGACCGTGACTTAACACAATTCACCGATTTGGAAGGAAAAGTAAAAGGCTTGAGTCTTGATGCAGTGAATGCAGCATTGCGTAAATATTTTGACAAAACAAAACTCGTAATGGTGTATAGTGGAGATTTCGACAAGGGAGCTAATCCTGAAAAAACAGAAAAGAAAGGCTTTTAAATTTATAGTAAACTATATATTGTAAGTAAGCTCCGCCTCACTGGCGGAGTTTATTTTTTGTAGGAAATAGAGTAATTTAACAGGCTTAACGTGCATGAGAATCCCTGTAAAATATCTTTTTATTTTATTAGCAGTCCATTTTTCAATACTAGTAAATGGACAAGTAGGATTATGTCCCGTTAATATGGATTTTGAAGCAGGCAGCTTTCTAAACTGGCAATGCCGGACAGGCAAAGCCCTTGCAACAGGCGGTTTGAATAATATTAATTGGACAGGAACAACGGAATTTAATGGAAGGCATAGTATTATTAAAGCCAGCGATGCAAAAAAAGATTTCTATGGCAATTTTCCTGAAGCAGCTCCAGGTAGTAACGGCTATAGTATAAAGCTTGGAAATGCCAATGTGTTTTCTGAAGCAGAATCTATTTCTTATACTTATGTAATTCCTGCAAACGTTGCTACTTTTTCTATCTCTTACAGCTATGCCGTAGTATTACAAAATCCAGATCATCAATTTTATGATCAACCGCGGTTTCGAGCCAATGTGATAAATGTAACAGATAATACATTGATTGATTGTGTATCATTTGATTTCACCTCATCATCATCGTTGCCAGGTTTTAAAGTGTCTGCTGTCGATCCAACCGTTTTATATAAAGATTGGACACCTGTGACATTGGATTTAGCAGTATATGCTGGTAAAACGATTCAATTAGAATTTATCACAAGTGATTGCACATTGGAGGCTCATTTCGGTTACGCATACATCGATGTTAGTTCTAATTGTAGCGGTACTTTTAATGGCAGCATTGTTTGTGAGGGTGACAATCAAACCACATTGACACCGCCTTTTGGATATAAGTCCTATCAATGGTTTTCTGATAATAGTTTTTCGCAGGTAATCTCAACTGCACAAATTCTAACAGTATCACCGCTGCCACCTTCAGGAAGTATTTATCCTGTAATCGTTACACCGTATCCCGGTTTTGGATGCACCGATACATTATATGCACAAATAGCTATTGCTCCAAAACCATTATCAATAGCAGGGACAGATCGCAGTGTATGCCGATATCAGGATGTGCAGATTGGGGGACCTAACAATCCCAACTATTCTTATTCGTGGATAAAAGGAAATGATATAAGTAATAAAATTATTTCAAACCCTTTTATAAAAAATACTTCATTTGCTTCCAATGAATTGATTGTAAAAACGACAGATATTCTTACACAATGTTTTTCGTATGATACAATTATCGTTGCAACCATACCAGTAGATACAAGTATAAGATTGAATGGGAAAAATAATTATTGCAGTTTAGAACCGTTGACAGCAGAGTTGACAGTAGGTAATGCAGTTAGCTCTGTTCAATGGTATAATGACAGAATACTTATAAATAATGTAAACGTTAAACTGTACAAGCCATCTGCCACCGGAATTTATTGGGCGAGAGTAAATCAAAATGGATGTTTTGATACAACCGGAAAAATTCCAATTGATATTTACCAGGGTTGCAATTATGTTCCCTCAGCATTTACACCCAATGGTGATGGCCTTAATGATAAAGTAACTCCCTTCATTGTTGGCTTATGGACGCTTAAAAATTTCTCAGTCTATAATCGTTGGGGGAATCCTGTTTTTTCCACCAATAAAAATGGTGAAGGATGGGATGGTACTTTTAAAGGCAAATTGCTAGACGGTGGTGTTTTTGTATGGATTTTACAAATTACCACAACTGATGGAAAAGTAGAAACGAGAAAAGGAACAGTTACAATTATCCGTTAGCAGTTAAATTCCGAAACACATCTTCTAAACTATGATTTTCACTTTGCAACGAAACAATATTTAAGTTTTTTTCTAAAGCAATTTCTAATAACTGTTTTCTTACAACCTCTGGATTGGATGTTTGCAGTTTATAAGTACTTGCTTGTAATTCTTCAATATTGGTAACAGTATTTATTTTTTCGAAAACACTCTTATCGACTGTTTCTTTAAACTGCACTACCACCACATGTTTTTCTTTATTTCCTTTTTGAAGGTTGCTTAGTTTGTCATCTGCAACTAGCTGTCCTTTATTGATAATAATCACTCTATCACAGATAGCTTCTACTTCCTGTAAAATATGTGAGGAGAATAAAACTGTTTTGTTCAGTCCTTGCTTCTTGATTACGTCTCGTATCTCTATAATTTGATTTGGATCCAAGCCGGTTGTTGGCTCATCTAAAATCAATACTTCCGGATCATGAATTAATGCTGCGGCTAATCCTACTCGCTGTTTATAACCTTTTGAAAGTTGGCCTATTTTCTTTTTGCTTTCAACTTTCAAACCTGTTAAGTCAATTACCTGTTCTATTTTTTCTTTTGCATGTTGAATCTTATGCACCGCTGCTGCGAAACCTAAATATTCTCTTACATACATATCATAATACAAAGCATTCAACTCTGGTAAGTAGCCAATTTTCTTTTTTGTTTCCAGCGGATCTTTTGCCACGTTGATACCGCATACATAAGCTTCACCACTTGTTTGTTGTAAATAACCAGTAATGATTTTCATAGTCGTTGATTTACCTGCACCATTCGGTCCAAGAAAACCAACAATCTCACCTTTATCTACTTTGAAAGAAATATTATTTACAGCTTTTTGTTCACCGTATACTTTCAACAAGCTTTTTACTTCTATTGACATAAGTTGAAATTAAAGATCATCATATTCATACAAAGGATCGATATGAGTGCCTGCTTTCATTTCAAAAACAGGTTTGATGACACCATTGTTCAATCCATACACCCATCCATGAAGGTCAGGGCGATTTTCTTTTTTCCATGCTCTTTGAATAATGGAAGTTTTTGCTAAATTAAAAACCTGTTCCTGTACGTTCAATTCAACAAGGCGATCTATACGATGAGTTTCTTCTTTTATACCATCTAATTCTTCACGGTGCAAACGATACACATCCTTGATATTGCGCAACCACATATTTAACAATGGTTTCAAATCCGTTTGTGTCGTAGCAGCTTTTACGCCGCCACAACCATAGTGGCCACAAATGATAACATGTTTTACTTTCAAATGGTTAACTGCATAATCTAAGACACTCAGCACATTCACATCGGTATTAATTACCAGATTGGCAACATTCCTATGCACAAAAATTTCACCGGGGTCCGTGCCGGTAATTTCATTTGCAGGAACACGGCTATCACTACAGCCTATCCATAAAAATTCAGGGCTTTGTAAATGAGACAACCGTTCAAAAAAACCACTGTCTTCTTTTATTTTATTATTAGCCCACTCCTTGTTATTATTTAATAATACTTCGTATGTTTTCATGTATTATCCATTGATTATCAAAAATAAACTTTAATAAACAGATAACAACCAAACAACTGTTTGCTTTTTATGGGATTTATGTGATAAAAAACTAATAAAAAAATGACATTAGCCTTAAACAAGTTTAAAATTCGACTGTTATTTTTGCTTCCAACCATGAACGGTTGCTTTACAACTTGTAAAGCGTTACCTTTGAGGACTTTTTAGAATGAAAAGGAATAAAGAAACATATAGCGTCTTTCAGTTATGCTCGGCAGTATTTATGATACTTGCCCTGTTATGGCTGACTGTAAGCACTCCTTTCGTTTATAAAAGTCAGCAAAATCTTATAGAGCACGGTAAAATGGTTGATACCGGTTCCCCAAGCACCGATAACGAAGAAGAAACAGCCAATCCATTTGGCAACACCACAGAAGAAAAAGCTCCCAGCAGCACTTCGTTTTCAGAAGAATACTTACACGACCATCACACTACAGATTATTTCTTTTCTACAGTACTGCAATACCATAAATGCGAAAATGCAGGTACTTATATCGCCTTTCATGGTGAATTACTCGTTCCACCGCCCAATGTGGCTTAATTAAATTCCTCTTTATTTATTAAAGGCTTTTTTGAAGCCTTATTATCATTTATTCAGTTCATTCATTCATTAACACAATGGTGTGTTCTATTGTGATTACACCTATATAAAATTATGATCAAGATGAGAAAGCATTCAAAAGAATTCTTAGAAAACCTTACGCCTAGTCAAGGATATCAGCTATTAGTTGATGGCAACGAAAGATTTATTAATAATCTAAACCGTGATCATGATCACCTGGAGTTAATTAACCAAACAAGAGAAGGTCAGTATCCATTCGCTGTGATATTGAGTTGTATGGACTCCCGCACTTCAGCGGAATTAATATTCGATCAGGGACTTGGTGATCTGTTCAGCATTCGTGTTGCAGGAAATATTGTAAACAATGATATCCTTGCTAGTATTGAGTATGCTGTAAAATATATTGGTACAAAAGTTTTAATGGTATTAGGCCATACAGAATGTGGCGCTATCAAAAGCGCAAAGGCAGGAGTTGCCGACGGACACATTACTCAGTTGCTAAGTAGGATTCAACCATCTATCAGCAAAGCATTGTTGCAAGATGACGAAGCATATATGTTTTCTGATAAAGTAGCCTACGCCAATGTAGAGAACAGCTTGGAAGAAATATTAAACCGCAGTGAAATTATCAAAGACATGTTTGCAAAAGGTGAAATAGGAATTGTAGGCGGTGTCTATAATATTGAAAATGGCAAAGTTGATTTCTTTAAAAATTTAACGAAAGAAAAAAAGACGAAGAAGCAAGCAGTAAATGCAGTTTAAGAACAACACTCCCGGATGGCTTGAGCACTCCGGGAGTTATTTAAAATAAAAAGGAACAAAACGTAACGTATAAAAATGAAAATAAGTTTTAAGCATTTAAAATCAGATTTACCTTCTGGATTAGTTGTCTTTCTTGTAGCGCTACCACTTTGTTTGGGTATAGCTTCTGCAAGTGGCGCACCATTTTTTAGTGGTATTATATCTGGTATCATCGGTGGTATTATTATCGGAAGTTTGAGTAACTCATCATTGAGTGTAAGTGGTCCGGCTGCAGGCCTTGCCACATTGGTAGCTGGGGCAATTCTTGCTATCGGCGATTTCCGTTTGTTTTTATGCGCTGTGTTGATTGCAGGTATTATTCAAATGTTATTGGGGTTTGCAAAACTAGGTGGTATTGCTAACTACATTCCTGGTAGTGTAATTAAAGGAATGCTAACCAGTATTGGTATTTTAATTATTGCAAAGCAAATTCCAAAAGCAGTAGGATATGATAAAGATGAAAAAGGAAATCTTACAGAACTATTCCCGTATGGAAATGAAGACATGCATGAATTGTTACAACCACTTCATCATGTAGAAGTAGGCGTTGTAATTGTTTGTATCATTTCTGTTTTGATAATGCTGATTTGGGATAAGCCTTTCATTAAGAAAAAACTACCATTTATTCCCGGTGCGTTAGTAGCAGTAGTTGCTGCCGTGCTTATCAACCAACTTTGGTTGGGTATGGGAAGTAAATTAGCTATCGAAAACGAACACTTGGTGAAATTACCTGTTGCAGCATCGGCGAATGAATTTTTTAATTTCTTCTCTTTACCAGACTTTAATGGTTTTTTAAATGGAACTGTTATTGTGTATGGTGTAGTGATCGCATTGATCGCTTCTTTAGAAACATTGTTGAGTATCGAGGCCATTGATAATCTCGACCCCGAACGCAGGGTAACTAATACCAATAAAGAATTATTTGCACAAGGAGTTGGTAATTCAATTGCAGGTCTTATAGGTGGTTTACCAGTAACAAGTGTAATTGTACGAAGTAGTGCGAATGTAAACTCGGGAGCGAAAACCAAACTCTCTTCAATTATTCATGGTGTTTTTTTATTAGTATCGATTGTATTGATACCAGTGTTATTAAATAAGATACCGTTATCAGCATTAGCAGCAATTCTTTTACTCACTGGTTATAAACTGGCAAAGCCTGCGGTTTTTAAAAGTTTTTGGAAAGCAGGTAAATATCAATTTATACCATTCATCGTAACAGTGGTTGTTATTATCGCTATCGATTTATTTGCCATAATACCGATACTAAGTGGTAAAGGTTTGATAATAGGAGTAATGGCTGGCATCATCGCTGCTACAGGTGCTATTTTGCATGGCAACTTGAAAAATTCTTACTTCTTCCATTCTGAAAAACACAGAGAAGGAAATACAATTAATATCAAACTCTCTGAAGAAGTTTCTTTTCTAAATAAGGCAGCTATTCGGCAAACATTGGATCATATGCCTGCAAATTCATCGGTAGTGCTTGATGCTTCGAATACACGGTATATAGATTTCGATGTGCTAGAAATAATAAAAGAATTCAGGGATATTAAAGCACCATTGAAAAATATAAAGTTGACGTTGACAGGATTTAAAGAAGCGTATAAAATTGAGAACGTATTGCAAGTACAATCAGTTCATTAATAAATTTTTTTAGAAATGAATGACGTCCATTTTGACGAGCAACATATTGTTCATAAGCTAAAGCACTACCTGCCATCACAGCAGGCATTGAAGGATTTTATTCACCATAATTCCCTTCATGCTTTTCAGCACATGAAATTTTATGACGCCATCTTTAAAGCGTCAGCCATATTCGGATTTCAAGTTCATTTGCAATTGCAGGAATACCGTCAATTGTATGCAAATGGTAGAATAAAAGAAGAAGTACTGGATATGGTGATTGCAACTAAGAAGAATGTGACGAATGTAGGAGAATGGAAAAGAAAATTAATTTATAGAGATTTTGAAACAATTAATTATCCACGCATCGGACAATTACGCCGTCAATGGAAAGAAAACTATTCCTTTGATCTAGATAACAAAGTACATCCCTTATTGTACCGGGTGCTCTGTAGTTTTTTAGATCAAGGAATAGCTATTCAGAATTTTCCTGTAGCCAATAAATCTTTCTTGGAAAGTATCAAAGATATTGAACAAAACAGCTTTGCAAGTTTTTTCAAAACAAAGAAAATACGCTGGCTATTTTTAAATGATGATTATACTATCACCAGTTTATTAGAACAACTCATTGGCAACGAAAGTTATTTTGAACAATATTTATTTGATCAACAATTTGCACATCATGGGTGGAGTGGCTTTGTCTCTGCAGTTGAAGACAATCCTCAAACTTTACTCGATAGGAAAAAGATAAAGCTGAATGAGTTAATTGCGTTTGAATTATTACTCGAATTAGATGCGCTTTATCATGAATTAGGAAACAAATGGAAACCTCTCGCAGAATCAGTAACTGCACCACCCGTTGATTTATTCGCTGATATTCCTAAAACTGAATTTGCAGAAGTAATAGAACTATGGCAAGACGCATTTGAATGGAGTTATTATGATATGGTGTTAGCAGGTATTCTTTTATCAAAAAAAGAGAATGTTATTGCAAAAACCCCTTCATTCCAAGCTATATTTTGTATTGATGAAAGAGAATGTTCTATTCGCCGCCATATAGAGGCAACAGATACAGCATGTGAAACTTTCGGCGCACCTGGTTTTTTTGGAGTAGAGTTTTATTTTCAACAAGAAGGGTCTAAGTTTTATGACAAACTATGTCCCGCACCTGTCACACCAAAATTTCTTATTAAAGAGTCAGAAGCAAATGAAAAGAAAAAGGGAGAATTACTTTATACCAGACATGCACATGGTTTAGTAGGTGGATTTGTAACAAGTATGACTTTTGGTTTTTTAGCATTGGTAAAAAAGGCAGAATTGATGTTTCGCCCCAAAATGAGTCCTGCTATTTCCAATGCATATTCTCACATGACAAAAGGATCGATACTTACTATTGAAAATAGACATACGGACGATGTAGAGAATGGGTTGCAAATTGGTTATACGATTGATGAAATGATTGCAAGAGCAGAGGGTTTCTTAAAAGGTATTGGACTTTTAAAAATATTTGCACCGATTGTTTACATCATTGCACATGGTAGTAGCAGTGCCAACAATCCGCATCACGGCGCACATGATTGTGGTGCTTGTAGTGGAAGGCCTGGCGCAACGAACGCAAGAGTGATGGCTTTTATTCTCAATCATAAAAAAGTCCGTGAACAATTAGGATCAAAAGGAATTGTGATACCAGATCAAACACAGTTTTTAGGAAGTATGCATGATACTGCTGCAGATAGAATTGGTTATTATGACGAACAGAATTTGAACGCAGAAAATGCAGCGCAACATAATTTCAACAAACAATCTTTCGAAACAGCATTGGATCTAAATGCAAAAGAAAGAAGCAGGCGATTTTCTTCTATCAATACAAAGAATGAAATCAAAAAAGTACGTAAGGATATATTGGATCGTTCTGTTTCACTATTTGAACCGAGGCCGGAGTTAGGACATGGTACTAATACACTTTGTGTGGTTGGAAGAAGATCTGTTACCAAAGGTTTATTTCTCGATAGAAGAGCTTTTTTGAATTCATACAATTATCAAACCGATCCGGAAGGCGCAGTATTGACGAATGTAATGAAGCCGATTGGTTTGGTATGCGGTGGTATTAATTTGGAATATTATTTTTCAAGAGTTGATAATATAAAAATGGGAGCAGGAACAAAACTCCCTCATAATGTAATGGGTTTGTTTGGTGTGGCGAACAGCAGTGATGGTGATTTACGTCCCGGCCTTCCATGGCAAATGATTGAAGTGCATGACCCGGTAAGATTGTTGGTGATTGTTGAACACAAACCCGAAATAGTTTTAAAAGCAATACAATCATCACCAGAAGTATTTGAATGGTATAATAATGAGTGGGTGCATATTGCTGCATTGCACCCCGAAGAAAATTGGTTTTATTATTTTAAAAATGGAGCATTTCAAAAGTATAGGCCCGTCTCGGGTGATTTAGAAGTCATTCATGATATGAATGAATTTATTGAAGCTGCAAGGGAAATGGAAACCAATCATATTGCAGATGCCACCAAAGAAAACTTACCTGTCTATCTGTTAAAATAAATACCAAATGAATCAACTGCTTACCATATTCACCATTCTGCCACTATTATCTTTCTTCGCATTGTTATTTTTTAAGAATAAAGAAGAAAGGAATATTTCATTTCTTGTGCAGTTTGTCACCACTTTTTATCTGGTAACCGCAGTAACATTTGCAGTGCTCTGGGGTATAAATGGATTTGAAACAATCAATGATAAATTGGTCACTATTTATCAAACGGAAGCCTTTGCTTTTGTTATTCAGTTTTACTATGATCAGGCAACAGCGGTTTATAGTATTGTCGGTGGATTAATATTTTTCTTGGTAGCTAGTTTCAGTCGCTTTTATATGCACCGGGATGAAGGTTATAAACGTTTTTTCACCACATTGCTTTTTTTCATAACAGGCTATAATCTGATAATTTTTGCGGGCAATTTTGAAACAATGTTTATTGGTTGGGAATTCATTGGCATTTCTTCATTTTTATTGATTGCTTTTTACCGCAGTCGTTACTTGCCAATAAAAAACGCATTTAAAGTTTTATCAATTTATCGCATCAGCGATATTGCATTGATACTCGCCATGTGGATGATGCACCATTTAACGCATCAGAACATTGGATTTACACAATTGGCTGACGCTAAAAACACCGTTGTTCAAACCCAACAGGAGGGCATGGCTTTGTTTATTGCTATTATGATTTTGTTAGCAGCAGTAGCAAAGTCTGCACAATTCCCTTTCACATCATGGTTGCCAAGAGCGATGGAAGGGCCAACTTCATCAAGCGCTATTTTCTACGGATCATTATCGGTGCATATTGGTGTATTTGTATTGTTGCGCACTTATCCATTCTGGCAACATATTGCAGGAATAAAAATCGCCATTATTGTCATTGGGGCCATAACAGCAGTTATCGCTTCTTTAATTGCAAGATCGCAGCCAACCGTAAAAACACAAATTGCTTACGCATCTGCAGCGCAGATAGGAATAATTTTTATTGAAGTAGCATTAGGCTTTCACATCTTAGCATTAATACATTTTGCGGGTAATGCATTTTTAAGAACCTATCAATTACTCGTATCTCCATCTGTATTAAATTATTTGGTGCACCACCAATATTTTCATTACAAGCCTGCAACGAATAATGGAAAAAATAAATTGCTGAATACGTTGTATACATTGAATATTAAAGAATGGAATACAGACAGTTTTCTTCATCACTATTTTTGGATGCCGTTTAAATGGATCGGAAAACGATTAAATTTTTTAGAGAGTAGGCCAGCAAAATTGTTCACTGTTGTTCCTGCCGCATTGATTGCATATACAGTGTCAGATACTTCTGGTTCTCTAATAGATATTAAAGAAGTATTACCCGTAATCAGTCTATCTATTGCATTGTTGCTGACATTGTATTCTTTCGCAAGCCGTAAATCGGCTATAACAGCCTGGACTTATTTAATATTTGCACACTTTTTCATTATTTCTGGCATAATAGAAAATAGGGACTTTGTAGAATGGCGGCAAATAGCCATGTATAGCTCTGGTGTATTGGTGGCGGGAGGTTTGGGATTATACTGCCTCAAAAAAATATTTAATATTGATAGCGAAGTAAATTTGAACCAATACCATGGTTATGTATATGAACAAAAAAATACAGCGCTGTTATTTTTATTATCGGCTATTGGTATTATTGGTTTTCCGATAACAGCTGCCTTTATCGGTATTGATGTATTCTTTACGCATATTCATGCACATCAAATTCCATTGGTGACATTAACAGCTTTATGCTTCTTATTTATCGAATTGGCAGCAATACGTATTTATTGTCGCATCTTTTTGGGATTACATAAAAAATTAAATCATCCTGTAGCTTTTCGATCTTCTTAAAAAGGATCAATTGTTTAAATCTTTCGACTTGGTAGGGAGATTATCATATTCTCCCCGGAAGGCATACCAGCTAAAAATAACCAGGCCAATAGCAATTGGGGTGAAGATGCTTATTATAATAATCCAGATAACCGGGTTATTGATATCTTTCTTTCCAGCAGGGTCGATATTCGCAATAGCACCAGCAACTAATTCATAAATGAATAAGGGGGCGATTAATAAAAGTAGTAAGGCAAAATATCTTTTAAATGCGTTCATGTTTTAATCGTTTATATTTCTGTCAATCTTATTATTTAAATAAAGTATTCCAATTATTAAGCATAAAGTCGCCACACCGATTGGGTACCAAAGCCCAACTAATGGATCAGCAGTATAAGTAGTGGTAAGTAATAAACCAATAAATGGAACCAATCCACCGAATACACCATTACCAATATGGTAAGGAAGGCTCATAGATGTATATCGAATTTTCGTTGGAAACATTTCAACCAAGAATGCTGCTATTGGGCCATACACCATTGTTACATATAGTATCAATAGGAAGACTAAGCCAATGAATTTCCAATACGTTGATTGCTTTAAATGAACGTTTATAAATGATTCTTTTGAACTTGCTACAGATTTACTTTTATCAAAAAATACTGTATCCGTATAGGTAACTGTAAAGCCGTTATATATATTGGCACTTGAAGGGATGTGATATTCTTTCGTATAAATATTTAGAGTATCTTTTTTGTTTTTTGCGATTTCAGTTTTTTTAATAAAAGGGTTTTCGTTTACAAGATTCGCTTTTACAAATTCCTTATCTATTCGGCTGTCCTCGAGGAATGTTCCAAATATCGGCCTATAGGTAAATATCGCCAATGCCATTCCCGCCATCATGATCCATTTTCTTCCAATCTTGTCACTCAACCAACCAAAAAATAAAAAGAATGGTGTGGCAAATGCAATGGCCCATAACATAATGGTACGGCTCTGTTCAAAACTGATAAAGCATTTTGTTTCTAGAAAATTTTGCGCATAAAATTGTCCGGTGTACCAAACTACTCCTTGTCCCATTACTGCACCAAACAATGCAAGCAACACCATTTTAAAATTTGCTTTATGGCGGAAACTTTCTTTTAATGGATTCGTTGATGTTTTTCCTTCTGCTTTCAGTTTCGAAAAAATCGGCGACTCCTGCATTTTCATTCTTATATACACCGATACGCCTACTAATAAAATAGAAATCCAAAATGGAAAACGCCATCCACCCCAATGTGCATTGAATGCAGCGTCCGACATATTGGATTTAACTAAAAGAATAACACCCAATGCAACAAATAATCCCAGTGTTGCTGTAGTTTGTATCCAACTTGTATAATAGCCTCTCTTATCTGTTGGCGCATGTTCTGCAACATAAGTAGCGGCACCACCGTATTCACCACCAAGTGCAAGGCCTTGTAATAATCTTAATAATAAAACCAAAATTGGTGCGGCAATTCCTATCGACGCATAACTAGGTACACAACCAATTAAGAATGTAGAACCGCCCATCAATACCAGCGTAAGTAGAAAAGTATATTTTCTTCCGATAAGATCGCCGAGACGGCCAAATACCAATGCACCAAAAGGACGAACAATAAAACCCGCAGCAAAAATGGCGAGTGTACTTAATAGGGCAGCAGTAGGATTGCCTTCAGGAAAAAATTGTGTAGAGATGGTTTTGGCAAGCATCCCAAAAATATAAAAGTCGTACCACTCGATCATAGTGCCCAATGATGAAGCAGTAATAACAGAGCGAATGGTCTTGGTGGAACTTGGTTGATTCATGCGTTTAAGATATGAAAACTCTCTAAGAGTTCTTCTTATTAAGTGTTTGTTTTTCTTGTAGTGATAAGCCTCGCTCAGAGTTGAAGGAGAAAAAGAGAACAGCCAATATTCTAAATCAATACTCCTTTTCTCTTTTAACTCTGGGCGACCAATCTTTTAATTATGTAAATTTATGTTTTCGAATAAACACAATGCAACATCCTAATTATTATCTGTTAATTATTAATTTTTAATTACCTCCTAATGTCGTTCCCATTTCAAATAACATCAGAAGATCAATATCATAAGGATTATAAAAAAAGTGTAGACGATCCGGAAGGTTTTTGGGCAGCAGTTGCTGAGAATTTTCAATGGAGAAGGAAATGGGACAAAGTATTAGAATGGAATTTTAAGCAACCAAAAGTAGAATGGTTTAAAGGCGCTAAACTGAATATTACTGAAAACTGTATTGATCGCCATCTGGCAACAATGGGCGATAAGCCTGCTATCATCTGGGAACCTAATAATCCTGAAGAGAGAGTTCGTGTAGTTACTTACAACCGTTTGCACAAAAGAGTTTGTCAATTTGCACAAGTTTTAAAAAATAATGGTGTTAAAAAAGGAGATCGTGTTTGTATCTATATGGGTATGGTACCCGAGTTAGCTTATGCGGTATTAGGATGTGCAAGAATTGGTGCGATACATTCTGTAATTTTTGGTGGCTTCTCTGCACAAAGTATTGCCGATAGATTGGAAGATGCACAAGCAACCTTTATTGTAACCTGCGATGGAGCATATCGTGGGGGTAAAGACATTCCATTAAAATCCGTTATTGATGATGCATTAATTGGAAATAAAATTGTAAAAAAAGTAATTGTATATACGAGGACAAGGACTCCTGTAAGTATGATCAAAGGAAGAGATGTATGGTGGGAAGATGAAATGGAATATGCAGAATCACAGGTGGAAAAAGATGGTGTTGTTTCTTTTCCTGCAGAAGAAATGGATGCAGAAGATCCATTATTTATATTATATACTTCGGGTAGTACGGGTAAACCAAAAGGAGTGGTACATACCTGTGCTGGTTATATGATATGGACTACTTACACATTTGTAAATGTATTTCAATACCAACCCGGTGCTATTCATTTTTGCACGGCTGATATTGGTTGGATAACTGGTCATAGTTATATTGTCTATGGACCATTAAGCTCAGGCGCCACTTCATTAATGTTTGAAGGCATTCCCACCTATCCTGATGCAGGAAGGTTTTGGGATATTGTTGATAAACATAAAGTCAATATTCTTTACACGGCGCCAACTGCTATTCGCAGCTTGATGGGTTTTGGATTAGATCCATTAAAAGGAAAAGATTTATCCTCCTTAAAAATATTAGGTACAGTAGGCGAACCAATTAATGAAGAAGCTTGGCATTGGTATGATGAAAACGTTGGAAAGAAAAAATGCCCGATTGTAGATACCTGGTGGCAAACAGAAACAGGCGGTACATTGATTTCAAATTTTGCAGGTGTTACACCAGCAAAACCAAGTTGGGCTACACTGCCCATGCCGGGAGTGCAACCGATCCTTGTTGACGAAAATGGAAAAGAAGTCACAGAAAAAGATGAGCATGGAATGTTGAAAGGAAATCTTTGCATTAAAGCACCATGGCCTTCTATATTAAGAACTACTTACGGCGATCATGAACGATGCCGCACCAACTATTTCGCCACTTATGAAAATTTATATTTTACAGGTGATGGTGCATTGAAAGATGAAAAAGGAAATTATAGAATTACCGGAAGAGTGGATGATGTATTAAACGTAAGCGGTCATCGTATTGGTACTGCTGAAGTGGAGAATGCAATTAATATGCATGCCGGTGTAGTGGAAAGTGCAGTGGTCGGTTATCCGCATGATATAAAAGGGCAAGGTATCTATGCTTATGTTGTATCGGACGCATCCAAAGCATCAGATAAAATGGATGACGAACTGAAACGAAAAGACATTTTGCAAACCGTGACAAGAATCATTGGTGCAATTGCCAAACCAGATAAAATTCAGTTTGTAAGTGGCTTGCCCAAAACAAGAAGCGGAAAAATAATGCGGCGTATACTTAGAAAAATTGCTGAAGGGGAGATTGCCAACCTGGGTGATACCTCAACATTATTAGATCCCGGAGTAGTTGATGAAATAAAAAAAGGTAAGCTCTAAAATAAATTAAAGCAGCACGGACCGGCTGCTTTAAGAGGTTTTCCCAAATATTTTTATAAATGCCCTGCAAATTTCTGTACAAAATCATATCCATATAAAATTCTATGGCTGAAATTATTCCTACTTCTTAAATAATTATGCACAAATAATAGCAAGAATCGCCTGTAAAAATTACTTTTGACCGATTAGCCCTGTTATGGAGAAAAAACCGTTCAAACGAAAGCTGCCTTCTGTTTTGCGATGGATATTTTGGGTGTTGCTGGTTCAGTTTATCCTATTCAATATCAGCGCAGCCCTATATGCGCATAGATTATCTCATTTTTATAATGATCCCGCTGTTGCTACAACGACTACCAACGAAAATATTTTTTCGAAAACCTGGCGTTTATTCAGCGGCCCAAAATTTGCAAAAGCAATAATTAAAGAACAGCCTTCATTTCCTTTTGATACCGTAACATTAAAGACAGAGAAAGGAATTTATATCGAAGGATGGTATAGTAAAGCAGATTCTGTTTCAAAAGGAACAGTACTATTGTTTCATCCATTATCTACCAATAGAAGCAATGTTTTAGCAGAAGCCTATGAATTTCGTTCATCAGGATACAATGTAATGATGATCGATTTCCGTGCACATGGAAACAGTGGTGGTAATAATACAACTATTGGATTGAGAGAAGCTGAAGAAGTGAAACTGACGTATGATTACATTTCGAAAATGGGAGAAAAGAAAATAATTCTTTGGGGTAGTTCGATGGGGGCTGTTACTATAACAAAAGCTATTGCTGAATATGATCTGAAACCGTCGGGAATAATATTAGAAATGCCTTTTGCTTCATTGCAAAGTCATTTGAGAGCAAGAGCTCGTTCGATAGGCTTCGGTGGATTTCCAGAAAAACCGTTTGGTTTTTTTGTGACAGCGTGGATGGGATTAGAAAGAGGGTTTAATGGATTCAATCATAAAACCACGAACTATGTAAAAAAAGTGAATTGCCCGGTATTGCTGCAATGGGGCGCATTAGATCCATTTGTAGTAAAAAGTGAAACCGACAAAGTGTATGAGAATATAAAATCGCTGGATAAAAGATTAGTAATCTATGATCATGCAAGCCATGAATCTTTTGTGCAAAACGATCCGTTGAAATGGCGAATAGAAGTCGGAAGATTTCTTAGTTCTATAAAATAGTTGCTTGTTCCTTGTCACTCTTGCTCTTTGCATTTAGCTTTAAGCTTTCTGCATTAAGCCCTCCGCCTCATTTCCTTATCGTCACCTTCGTCCCCGCATTCGTAAAACCATACACTTCTTTTACATCATCATTCTTCATTGAAATACATCCAAGTGTCCAGTTTTTATAACGATCCACTACAAAATCTTCATGAGGCCATACACCATGTATACCTACGCCACCGCCGATACTTGCATTAGCAGGAATCTCACCTCTCTTTTTTCTTTGATTAAATTTTTCACGGTCGGCTGCTGTCGGATAGTCAATACCCATATAGCGGCACCATTTTTCATGTACTCTTTTATTGGCAATATGAAATGTTCCTTCAGGGGTATTTTTATCGCCTTCCATTTTTTTATCAGCTAAACTATTGTTGCCAAATACTACAGGGTAAGTAGCATACCAACCTTTTTCATCGTACACACTCAGCTCATAATCTGACTTATCAATAATAATAGAAATATTTCCGACCGGATTGGAGGCGCCCCAACTAAAACGTTTGGAAGATTTGGATGTCGTAGCATCCGAAGAATTTGTTGTTGCAGAGGTTGTTCTGTCAGACACCATCAGGCTGCTTCCCAGCAAAACAGAACTCAGGATCAGGATTTGTTTCATCAGCTATAAGTTTTTACGTAGTTGCCAGATGTAAAACTTGCTTAAGGTGGAAGCATTTTTCTCTCGGCTAAAATAATCAAGAACCGTCACATTGTTCAAACGAAGTGCCACATTTTTTTATTTTGCACTGTGGATATCATTTAACTTGTTATTTAGAAAAGATACGCTGTATAACTGCTGTAGCTCTATGAAATGTTAAGAAGTAATTTTTCCGTGCATAAAAAAATCCCGCAAGTTGTTTGACGCTTACGGGATTATTATTTTGGATCAAGTTTTCCAATTACCAATTACTAAAGCGGAAGCCAAAATTATAAGGTTTTATATCTAGGCCTCTTTCATACATATTTTTAAAAGCATAAGAACCGTAGAAGCGAACAGGTCCTAGTGAAAGCTCAGCTACATAAGACAGCTTCCATTTTTCCAATTCAAAATCATCTTTTGCTTTTCTTTTGCCTTCGTCGGATGTGATAGTTTTATTGCGGGCACTATAAAGATAACCCACACTTACACCGCCGCTGATACCAAAACCCTTTTTACGTTTAGGAGTGAAGTTGAAATTCACCATCATTGGCACAGTTAAATAATCTGCAGCCAATTTATCTTTATCGTAAGTACGGTTTGGTGTTGCGTCCAATGAAACGATTTGTGGATTAACAATAGCTGGTGGTTTCGCATCATAACGGATAGGACGTTCATACATATAGTTGTTTAGCTCCAGGCCTAAACCATATTTCAAATTCACTACATGCTTTACCACATTCAATTTTTGCATGAAGAACCAAATGTTCACATTTCTTGACTTACCATCTTTTAATTCGAAATAAGTTTTATTGCTTAATGGTCCGGCATAACCAATTGCTGCGGGGCTTCCATAAACGGTATTATCTGTGTAATTAGAAAAACCAAAATCAAAAATCCACCAGTTGGTGGTGAGGTTAGAAGGTTTGCCATCACGACGAGTGTACATTCTGTATTCCTTGTCTTTTGTTTTTTCTTCGGTACTTCCTTTCTTACGAATGATAACCATACCACCAATGCGGATGGTATCACCTTCCGGTGCCGGGTTTTGTTTTCCGGTGGTATCGGTTTGTGCAAAGCTCACCGCCATACTGCATAGGGCTACACATAGGGTAAATATCCTTTTCATGCTATTCATTTTTTTTTTAAGTTAATTAATTTTTGCCACCTGGTTTTGGAGTGGGATTATTTCAATCTGATAGCCAGTCCACCCACTAATAATCTTTCTTCATCATCGGTGGGATCAATATTGGTTCTTTTTTCAAATGTCCGTGTTACTTTCCGGAAGAAGCCACGAAGTTTGCTTTTTTTACCAGTTGACTGATCTAATACATCATCAGAATTTTTATTAGGATCAAATGATGCATTTGTATAGTCTGACGGAGATGTGTTTGTATTTGTTACTTTAGAATTTGTTAATGAAGTAGGAACTTCTATAGTTTTATTATTATTGCTAGCCACATCAGCAGTTGCAGTGCGATTAGGATTGATTGGTTGTGGAAGATTATTAGTTGGTTTATTATTATTTTCTGCAAGTACATCCTCATCATTTTTCAATGGCGCAGGAATAATTTCTTTCAACTTACTAACGGTTCCGTTATTACCCTTTTTAGATTCAGTAGTATTATTTTTTTGCTGCGCAAATACATTTTCAGCATTATTAGTTACTTGTTGCAAAGGAGTTTTTTGCTCTTCAATTTTTTGTTCAGGTTGATTATTCTCTTTTACTAAAACAGGTATTTCTTTAGTATTATTTTTTTCTTCATTACCAGTCACAGTAGCCACTTGTTCTTTTTCTGCAGAAGGTTTTTTATTCAAAACAAAAAATGTAGTGAGGCCTAATGCAAGAATTAATACTGCTGCAACAGCTCTCCACCAAAGCACCGGTATGCGGCGTACTTTTTCTTCTCTTCTGTATAATGATTGTTTATCAGCAAAAACAATAGTTTCTGGTTGCAGTTTTGTTCTTTGCAATAAAGCAAGTTCTGCTGCAACAGCCGGATTGGCTTTGATAAATTGGTCAACAGCATTTTTTTGATCTTTAGTCAATTCATTATCTATATACAATGTCAACCATTCTTCATAGTTGTTATTGTTGATAGCAATATTGGAACCCATCATCATCAATTCTTCCTTGCCTTCAAAAACAATATTGGTATCAGGCTCCAGTTTAAATTGGAATAAAGTATCCAACTCTTCTTTAAGATCAGGATGGTTTTGCACAAATGCTTCCACCATGCTGCGATCCTCGCTGCTCAGTTCATTATCCAGGTAAAGGATAAAAAACTCTTCATAATTATGGCGGTTAATATTCATGTTTTTCTTTATCACTTAATTTTTTGCCGGTCAACTAAATTACATTTTCAATTTTCACCAAATATTCCTTCAACTGAACTCTTGCCCTGTGCAAATACACTTTTACCTGGCTGGGGTTTAAGTTCATTATTTCTCCTATTTCATCATAACTATATCCTTCATAATCTTTCAACAATACCAATGAACGTTGTGTTTCACTCAATCTTGCCAATGCTTCGTTCAATACTTTTTTCAAATTATTCATCGGCTTGTCCTGCACTTTCAACTCTTCACTAAATTCTTCTTTTAACTGTATGCGTTTTACCTTTCTTATATGGTCAATCATTTGGTGATAGGCAACAGTAAAAAGGTATGATTTGCTTTTGGCTGCGTCCACATCATCTTTATTGCGCCACATTTTTTCAAAAGCAGTTTGTACCACATCCCTTGCATCTTCTTCATGGCGAAGATTTTTCAGGATGAAGCGGTACACATTATCTGCATACGTGGTCACACACTCATTATATTCTCGTTCAGTCATAAACAGCCGTAAAAATTGCAGGCAAAGTTAGTTAAAGGCCTGCGTTGTTATATAATACGGGCAAACGAACAATAAGTTACAGTCTACCCAATATTTATTTTAAATTCAACTAGTTGATAATCAATACAAAGTAGGAGAAACAATGATGAACTGGCGAGAAAGATTGTCTATAATAATCTCTCCGGAAGGGCTCACCTTGTTTTTAATTGGGCAATCCGTCACCGTCGCTTTGCAACAAGCCGGAGTTGGGACTGGAATTTCTTTTTTAGCTGCTGGGGTAGCAGACGGAGTGGTACGCAACAATAATGTGGTCGCCAAAAGAATGACAATCAGGCCGAAAGGCATCCAAATTTTTCGTTGCATAACAATTGGTTTAGTGATGGGACGAAAGTAGATAGAGAAATGTTACAGTTTTGCTATTTTTTTTCAAATGGGCGTTTTTGGCTATCAAATGGTCAAAATAATGAAGCCAACTGTAGTGCATATGGCATCGTCCCTTGCGTCGCACTCTTGTACGGGATACGATATACTTACAGTAAGTAAAAGTAAGATGTATTGATAATAGATGCCAGAAACTTATGATACAGGAATTGATCCTGAAATATTAAAGAGTAAGCACAAAGAGATAGTAAAAGCGTTAGCAGGGTTAACAGTAGCGCAGGCAGCATTGGTTTTGGATATAGTGAGAGAGGATATTGGGGCAAGTGCGGTTATATCAAATTAACTTGCCGCTCTTGTCTAATTCAACAATGTGGTTTGCTATTCTCTTAAGATTGTCAATACATAATGCTCTGGTAGCATAACCTTGAGAAGATGCCGCAACAATATCGCTTGACATATAAATACGCCACCAAATCTTTTTGTCGTTGCCAGTGTAAATGTCTAATCGGGGTTGTTTCTTAAAATAGTCTGCCAAGCCACCTGAAAGGCCGCCAATAGGGCGAAAGGGAAAATCTGCCATCTTTTTATTTTTTATATTAATAATTGCCCCGTTCGTAGCGGGGCTTTTGCTTTACAAATATACCGAATACCTATATTTTTAGCATTTATCATTTTTATTGCTATAACTTAATGATTATCAATAAATATTAAAGTTTTTAGTGCTTATAAAACTATAAATATTAGTATTCCTAAACGAACTATATTGCAGGTGTGAAATTTGGAATAGCAGTAAGAATAGATGGTAAATTAATAAGGCTACAGGTTGAGCAAGTATATGTTTCCAACCAATTAGAAAAGTATGAGGTTAAGGCAAGAAACAAATCTTTAACTATACAATCTAACCGACCGTTATTAAGAAGTAAAGGGATGAAGCACAGGCGACCAGATTATAAACTAATATCTGGTGTTATAAATTCGTCAGGTGCATTAGAAAAAATAATTGATACGCTGCATGAGTATTTAAAAACTACTTCTTAGTTTTTATTGGAGTAGTTGCAGCAAGTTTAATAGCCTGTTCAAAAGACATATTTAGTTTTACTGGCTTATCGTCAGGCAGGTTTAGTTTTTTAGGCTTTGCCTTTTTAGTTTTTTTAGTTGCCATATTACTCTATTCTTTCTAAATCCTTTTCATCTGGGAAAGCTATCCAAAGTTTTTGACAATGTAGGCTAATCTCTCTGTAGTCAATACGATCTTTATTATTTAGGTGCATAAAGGAACTGCAAGGTCCATTTATTAGCTTCAAGACAAATCCATCAAGGCCAATTATTTTTATTTCGCAATTATGCCTTTCTTTTAAGAAGGTAAGAAATGAAGATCGCTTATATAACATTAAATACTATCGAGCTTATCTGTAAAGCTCTTTATTTTGGTGGCTGTTGGTAAATCGATAGGCTTACTATCCGATCCTTTTCCTTCCCCTGCTTGTATAATTTTATACATCTTTTTTAGATTTTTCATAGCATCTTTTTCATTCTCTCCGTTTGCTATAATATCAGTCCTGTGTTCATAGTATGCTAAGTATCTTCCAGACTCACATTCGATTAGAGTTCCGGGAACTACAAATTTTTCCTTTTTGTTTGTTATATGTCCCATACAACCTGCGAAGTTTTAATAAAGGTAAAAATAAAACTCTAAATATTTTTACAATATTATACAGGTTGTAATTAAGCATATTGCCATTCATAACCTGCTGTAGTTTTTACCGTTCCATTTAATACTCTAAATATCCCTGCTCTATGTATTCCTAAAGCTACAGAAGCGGCCATAATAGAAGGGAACTCCTGTAATATTATTCCATCCTTCATTTGATATATAGCCCTGCTACGTCTTGCATTGGAACGTTTAATTAATTGTTCAGATATTTCTACTTGCTTATGTTCAGGTGTTGCTATTAATTCCTTGTAGGTAATTCTTGCCTCAACCTTTTGCAATGACAGTTTAAACCTGTCAGCGTCTTTCATGGTTCTTGTGTTATATCTATAGCTAATTTCTTTACAATATTTATCTAAATGCTTTGCGCTTAAATAATGGTGTGTACCTATGATAGTACGTTTTAGTATTGAGAATACTCCCTCAATGGTATTGGTATGAATATTATCCCTTACGTATTCCTCTGTATTGTGGTTAATGGTTTGATGTCCTGCAAACTGTTTAGATAATCCAGTATAGGTTAGTGCTTCGTCTGTTATTACGTTAGCATCGGGGCTAATATTCTTATAAACTAATGGGAGTACAATACCTGCATTATTGCTCATACCTCCGGCGAATAGTTTAAGACTGCCGCCTCTCTCAACCATGCCGACAACCATAGTTTTATTTGGCAATGTTCCTTTATCAGTTCTTAGTTTGCTACGTCTTGTTTTATTCATATTGCTAACTATTCCACCAACAAAACTTTCATCCAATTCAACGGTATTGGATAGCATAGTATTACTGTCTTGTTCTTGAGGTATTAATCTAATCCTATGAAGCATAAACCAAGCAGTCTTTTGAGTAACTCCAATTTGTCTTGCTAATTGATGTGAACTAATACCCTTTTTATTATTAATACATAGGTAAACAGCCGTAAACCATTTTACTAAACCAATCTTTGAATTATGGAAGATAGTGCCGCAGGTAACGCTAAAACGTTTTAGACAATCCTTTTCACCACATTCATATCTTTTACCCTGTGCTATAGCATACACTTTATGCGATCCACAATGGACACAAACGGGCTTTCCATCTTCCCAACGTTGTTTTGCAAAGTATTCCCTGCAATCCTTTTCGGTCGGCATACTGGTAATTAATTCGATTAGATTATTAAACATATTGGTAATTTTGTGTTCTCAAACGAACTTTTATGACAGATGAAGAATTAGGGTATAGAAGAATAAATGCAGGTGTTTTTTTATTCTTTGAATATATAAAGTATAGGGGTACAGAAAAGCCAGAATGGAATCCTTATTATCTTGAACATATTGCCGATTGCAATGCACTTTTTAAAGATTTGTATGAAGATAAAATAGTGGCTGCTATAGGAGAAACTGATTGGGCTATTAACTTTGTGCAGTACTCCCAACATAATCCTACTTGGATGGTTGATATTTATATAAACGAGCCAGAGCATTATAAAGTAATTGGTGATTTAATAAGTAATAAAGTTCCGAAAGACATGACCTTTAAATATTATTATCGTGGCACTATTGGGGATTTGTTGGGCTAAATCCAATAATAAGTTTTTCTTCCTCAATAACACCAAATGGGGCTTTTGCTTCTGCTCTTACAAATATTACAGGAACATACATGGATTTTCTATCTTCAAGCGAAGTGCAAGCCATCTTTAAAAGAAACGGTTTAACATGAGGTTCTAAGTGTTCCCAAATAAAGTCTTTGGCCGCTTGTATTTGTTCTGTAGTTAGTTCTTTCTTATCCGAACCTTTATTACTATTATTATTTTCCATCTCATTCTCATCGTTTATGGGTTTAATGATTAACAATAAACATCAGTACATTTTAAATAATTGGTATCTTCAAACGTACTGACTCTATATATATCATTGCCCTTGTACGGCATTAACACAGATGAGCAAAATCACGCAGAGACCGCTGAGTACGCAGAGAAAACACATCTCTGTGTGCCCTGTATTTTCCCTCTGCGTGATATGTATTTGTTGACTAGTGATTGGGACGATGAAATGTGCGACGCAAGGGACGATGCTCAAAGAACCGGACGATGACCAACAAAAAAATGCAATCGTTAGCACAATCAAATGCATATAATCCACTCGATCCCTGATTATATTTGCCTCCTAAACCATCACATATGAATGAAAAGCTGGTTCAACGAATTGCCAAAGAAGTTGCAGAAATAGAAGCTGCAGGATTATATAAAAAAGAACGAATTATTTCAAGTCCGCAGGGCGCAGAAATAACGGTGAATGGAAAAACTGTATTGAACTTTTGTGCTAATAATTATCTCGGGCTTTCATCGCATCCAAAAGTGATTGAAGCAGCGCATAAAGCCATCGATAATCATGGTTATGGTATGAGCAGTGTGCGGTTTATTTGCGGCACACAGGATATTCATAAAGAACTCGAAGAAAAAATCTCTAAATTTCTCGGAACAGAAGATACTATTTTATATGCTGCAGCTTTCGATGCGAATGGTGGTGTGTTTGAACCATTGTTTAATGAAGAAGACGCTATTATTTCCGACGCATTGAACCATGCTTCTATTATTGATGGTGTTCGTTTGTGTAAGGCGCAACGTTACCGTTATGAACATAACAATATGGAAGACCTGGAAAACAAATTGAAAGAATCGGCACATTTACGCAGCCGCATTATTGTTACAGATGGTTCTTTCAGCATGGACGGTACTATTGCACAATTAGATAAAATTGTTGCACTCGCAGAAAAATATGATGCAGTAATAATGATTGATGAATGTCATTCATCTGGTTTTTTAGGAAAAACAGGAAGAGGTACTCATGAATATCGTGGCGTGATGGGAAAGATTGATATCATTACAGGCACATTAGGAAAAGCATTGGGTGGTGCATCTGGTGGTTTTACATCTGGCAGAAAAGAGATCATTGAAATGCTGCGACAAAAATCAAGGCCTTATTTATTCAGCAATACAGTAGCGCCATCTATTGTAGGTGCATCTATTGCGGTATTGGATATGCTTTCCAGTGCAACTACATTAAGAGATAAGTTGGAAACGAATACCAAGTACTTCAGAAGTAAAATGACAGAAGCTGGTTTTGATATCAAGCCTGGCGATCATCCCATCGTTCCTATTATGTTGTATGATGCAGTGTTAGCGCAAACGATGGCTGCTAAATTATTGGAAGAGAGTATTTATGTTATTGGCTTCTTCTTTCCTGTTGTTGCAAAAGGGCAGGCTCGTATAAGAGTGCAATTAAGTGCAGCACATGAACAAGTACATTTAGATAAGGCGATTGCTGCGTTTACAAAAATTGGAAAAGAGTTGGGAGTGTTGAAGTGAAATTGATTTAATTTTTTAAAAAATAAAAGTCCAATACGAAATAGAAACGTATTGGACTTTATACTTAGTTACTTTGTTTACTTAATCGACAATCCTTTTGCCGCTTGTTTCAATGCATCCATACTTACATGATCGCCTTCTAGCGTAACAAGAAACCTGCCGCCTGAAAACCAGGTGAAGGAACATTCATTAGATGATTTATCACAATGTTCAAATGCTTTACCACCGTTGAAGTCAATGGATTTAGTATATTCTTCTTCATTGTCTTCCTGCACATTCATCATTCCTAAAAACTGTAAACTATAAATGCCTGCCCCGCCCGATCCAGCACAATCATAGATACTCAATTTCACTTCCATGCTATCGTTGATTTCATATTTGCCCGAAGCAAGACTTGCACCCATAGCTGCATTAGCACTATGATCTTTTCTTTCAGCACCCATCAATGTTTCAGGTACTAATGCTTTTAATTGATCCAATGATAAAGGTGTTAGTTGTTCCAATGCAGCTTTCTGTTTTTCCATATCTTCTGCAGCGTTCTGCATTTCTTTCATATCAATAGTCACTTTTTCTTTGCCGTCTTCACTTGAAAGTGTGACAGTATCTTTTGGTTTGTTATTATTACAGGCAATAAAAAAAACAGCAGTGCTGATTATTAAAAAGAAGAAGCGTTTCATAAAAAATGGGTTTGTATTTTTTGATTTTGTAAAAATAATCTAATTAGTGCTTTTACGATTAAGGCTTAAACCACGTATTTTTCCCATAAGAAAAAAGAAAAATAGCGTAGGAAATTATGAAATACAATTTCTGATTATTATTTTCGTTTTCAGTCACACGCATGATTATAACTCTACCGAATCCCTTCCTCTGAATCTCCTTAATTAATTTGTTTTACCCAATTTTTATCTTAAACGGTATGAAAAAATTATTGCTTTGTTTAGCCCTAGGTGCCTTTATTGCTTTTGCATTTTCATCTTGCGCAGCTACTAAAAGAGATTGCCAGGGAAATAAACATTATAAACAAAAAGGCGGATTCTATTTGTAATTAGGATTTAGCAGAAATATTATTAGATCCTGGCTATGGCCGGGATTTTTTTATTTTTATCAAAAATCGGGTATGAAATTTTTAATCCTGCTCTTGTTTAGCACTATCTCTTTTGTAGCAAAATCGCAGACCAACATATTTCCCCAAAATTGGCTAGGCAACTGGAAGGGTGAATTGCAATGGTATAAAACAGGACAAAAAGATCCACAGAAAATAAATATGGAGTTGCGTATCCACGCTACAGATTCTATTAATACATGGACGTGGCAAATAATTTATGGCGCAGAAACAAAAGACAACCGGCCTTATAAACTTTTTTTGAAAGATAGTGTCGGCATACATTGGGTAATTGATGAAAATAATGGTATTGTGCTTGATCAGTATTGGGTGGGCAATAAGCTATGCGGAGTATTTACTGTTCAAAACAATACAATAATCAATAGCTATTGGATGGAGAAAGATGAATTGCATATTGAATTCTATAGCGTAAGTGCAAAACCAATCAATACCACTGGCAATGCAACAGTGGATATTCCCAATGTAGACAGCTATAAAATCGGCAGTTATCAAAAAGCAGTTTTGAAAAAACAATAGTATAGCCTTCTGCCCTAAGCCCTCTGCCTTGTGCCTTCTCTCATGTATCTTTGCCAAAATTCTAATACAGATGAAATTTACTGCCTGTGGCCTTGCTTTCCTGACTGTTTTATTCTTTTCCTGCTCTCAAAATAATGTTACACAGGATAAAAGTTTGAAAAAATATTTCGATGAAAATAATGTGAATGGTTGTTTTGCTTTGATGAATAATGCAACAGGAAAATTTGTTGTTTATAATCTTAAACGTTACCGCGACAGCAGCTATCTTCCTGCATCTACTTTTAAAATTATCAATTCGTTGATTGGTTTGCAGACGGGAAAAATCAGCAGCGACAGTATGGTAATAAAATGGGATGGTGTAAAAAGAAGAGTGGATGATTGGAATAAAGATCTTACGATGTATGAAGCATTCAGAGTTTCTGCGGTTAATTATTATCAAGAAGTGGCTCGCCGTATCGGAAAGGATACGATGCAATATTGGCTGAATACCGTAAGATATGGTGCAAAAAATGATACGGATAAAATTGTAATACGCACTGCTATTGATTCATTTTGGCTGGATAATTCTTTAAAGGTTACTCCTGATCAGGAATTGGGTGTGGTAAAACAATTATACTTTGATCAGTTGCCTTTTTTCAAAACTTACCAGGAAACTGTGAAAAGGGCGATGTTATTTGAAAATAATTCTAACTATCGATTAGGTTATAAAACAGGTTGGGGCTTTACTGAAAATAATCATGCCATCGGCTGGGTGGTGGGATGGATAGAAGAAAATAATCATCCCTACTTTTTTGTGCTGAATATAGAATCCCCAGACAGAAATTATGATATGTGGAAAGTACGTATGAAGATGCTGAAAGATATTTTAAAGGAGCAAGGCTTTTTTGAAGGCAAGAAATAATGTGAAAAGGGCTATTATTCCCTGTTCTGGTTTACTATTTGCTTATAATAGAAGACATTTTTCATATTAAATGATTCCTGTATTTTGGATTTTCGTTTTCAATATAAAGAGTTTATATGGCTTTTCGTCGGAATAGCCATCTTAGTATTGTTGTTCGCTACATTACTATTGTGGAAGAAAAAAACAAGAAAAAAAATTGGTGATCAAAAACTAGTCTCGCTTTTAATAAATAATTTTTCTTCCAAAAAGTTTACTGTAAAATTTATCCTGATTCTTATTGCCGCAGCACTTGGAATTGTTGCTGTGATGAATCCACGTAAGGCAGGTCCTTCAGATAATAACACAAGAAAAGGAATTGACTTAGCGATTGTATTGGATGTAAGTAAGAGTATGCTTGCTGCTGATTTGCAGCCCAATCGTTTGGAAAGAGCAAAACAATTTATTGGCAAATTGATGAATGAAATGCCGGATGATCGTATTGCGCTGGTATTATTTGCAGGAAAAGCCTATTTACAAATGCCACTTACGGTTGATCATGGCGCAGCACAATTGTTTGTATCATCAGCAAGTCCTGATGCAGTGCCGCAACAGGGAACCGTTATCAGCGAAGCATTGAACATGAGTGCAAAGGCATTTAACAGTGCTGATAAACGATTCAAAGCAGTGGTATTGATTTCAGATGGAGAAGATCATAATGAAGATGCTGTGAAAACTGCAAAAGACCTTTCAGAAGAAGGTATAATGATTAATACCATTGGAATTGGATCGGCAGAGGGATCAAGTATAATAGATCCGTTGACTGGAGAAGAGAAAAAAGATTTGAACGGCACGACCGTTATTTCAAAATTGAATGAAGCTCCATTACAAGAAATAGCTACTGCAACAAACGGTATCTATATACGATTAGAAAGTAGCGATGCAGCGGTTGCATCATTAAAGCAACAATTGGCGCAAATAGAAAGCAAAGCATTTGGAGATGTTTCTCAAATGAATTTCAATACATATTATATGTGGTTGGCCGCAGGGATGTTTATATTGTTAATTATGGAAAGTTTGATACCTGAACGAAGAAAAGTGATAGCATGAAAATAAAATTTATTATAGCGTTTCTTTTTATTGCTTCTTTTTCCTTTGGCCAATCAGCTGAAGTGGATAAGATCATTCAAACAGGAAACGATTTTTACAAACAACAAAAATATGATGCAGCCGCAGCGGAATATCAAAAAGCAATAGAAAAAGATCCAAACAACAGTACTGCAAAATTTAATTTAGCCACTACGTTATCCAAACAGGGAAAGCAAAGTGAATCAGCCAGGGCTTTTACAGAAATAGGAGATAATAGTAAAGATAAAGACCTAAAAGAAAAAGCATATTATAACAAAGGTGCTATTTACAGCCAGCAAAAAAGATTGGAAGAAAGTATAGAAGCTTATAAAAAGGCGTTACGCCAAAACCCTGAAGATAAAGAAGCGAGGGAAAATTTGCAAAAAGCTTTGCTGGAATTAAAAAAGAAAACTCCTCCGCCAAAAAAGGATAATAAAAAACAAAACAACCAGCAAAAGCAGGATCAGAAAATGGATCGAAAAGAAGCCGAGCAGCGCCTCAAACTGCTCGAGCAAAAGGAAAAGGAAGTACAACAGCGTTTGCAAAAGGAAAAAAGTAAAGCTGGTGGATCGCAGACAAAAGATTGGTAAGTTGATATGTGCAAGTGTGCAAATGGAAAGGCTTAAATTTGCACATTAATTAATTTTCGTATTTCCACATTTTCTCATGCAATTGTACTGCGAATCACTCACCGAATATAAACGCCTTAAAACAAGAGAAGTTAAGATAGGGGATCTATTGCTTGGTAATTTTCATCCAATTCGGGTGCAGACAATGACCACTACGGATACAATGGACACTATTGCTACCGTAGAGCAAAGTATTCGTTGCATCGAAGCCGGATCAGAATTGGTCCGCATTACCGCACCATCAAAAACCGAAGCAGAAAATTTACTCAACATTAAAAATGAATTAAGGAAACGAGGCTATTCAACTCCATTGATAGCTGATATTCATTTTACTCCAAATGCAGCCGAGATTGCAGCACGGATTGTGGAGAAAGTTCGTGTCAATCCCGGTAATTATGTTGACAAGAAAAAATTTGAACAAATAGAATATACGAATGCGGAATATGCAGAAGAGATTGATCGCATCCGTGAACGGTTTACTCCATTGGTAAAAATTTGTAAAGAATATGGAACTGCGATGCGTATCGGAACCAATCATGGTTCATTAAGTGATCGTATAATGAGCCGTTATGGAGATACACCGATTGGTATGGTGGAAAGTGCGATGGAATTTTTGAGGATAGCAAGAGGTGAAACCTATCATAATATTATATTGAGTATGAAGAGTAGTAACCCGCAGGTTATGGTGCAAGCTTATCGGTTATTGATCAAAACAATGCAGGATGAGTTTGGTGAAATATATCCATTGCATTTGGGGGTAACCGAAGCAGGTGATGGTGAAGATGGAAGAATAAAATCTGCTATTGGTATTGGTACATTGTTGGAAGATGGCATTGGTGATACTATTCGTGTTTCCTTAACAGAGGATCCTGAATTTGAAATACCGGTTTGTAAGGATTTGGTGAAGAGATATGTGAGTAGTGAGTCGGGAGTGGTGAGTCGGGAAGTCGGAAAGAGGGAAAGTCAGAAAGAAAGTTTAAATAATAGTGGAAAGTCTTCCCAACTTCCCTATTCTCCATTCGAATATAAAAGAAGAGAAACATTTGCAGTTGATAATATTGGCGGAAAGCATGTTCCTGTTGTGGTGGCTGATTTGAGTAAGATTGAAAAGATAACTGCTTCACATTTGCAAAGTATTGGATACACTTATGATGCGGCAACAGATAAATGGACGATTGGTGATGCAGCTGCAGATTATATTTTTACTGGGAATCAATTATTGAATTTTGCATTGCCCGGAACATTAAAAGTGATTGTATATCCTGCAGCTTGGGTGGAAGCACAAGACAAAGAAAAGTATTTTCCCATTTTCAGTGATAGTGGATATGCTGAAACCAATGTGAAAAGTGAGAGTATAAATTTTGTGATGATTGATTGTAATGGCAATGATGTTGAAAATACTTATCTGGAAAAAATTGCCAATGATCCTACAGTTGTAATTTGTCTAAGCTCTACTAACAGGAATGCAATGCAATCGGTGCGCAGCATGTTTGCTGCATTCATGAGGAAGAATATTTTGAACCCAGTTGTTTTAATCAGCGATAGTAATTGGCAAACACCTGATGAACATCTTATACATTTTGCAACAGAAACTGGTGCATTGTTTTTAGATGGAATGGGAGATGGTATTTGTTTGGGATATACCAGTACTGCTCAAATAAATTCTTTGAAAACAACAGGAAGAACTTACTTGGAAGTAAAAGACAATTATCAATTTACCAATAATACTGCCTTTAGTATTTTACAAGCCACACGAACAAGAATTTCAAAAACAGAGTATATCAGTTGTCCGAGTTGTGGGCGTACTTTATTTGATTTACAAGAAACAACTGCAAAAATTCGAGCTGTTACTAATCATTTAAAGGGTGTAAAAATTGCTATTATGGGATGTATTGTAAACGGACCGGGAGAAATGGCAGATGCTGATTTTGGTTATGTTGGAAGTGGTCCCGGAAAAATTACTTTGTACAAAGGCAAAGAAGTAATGAAACGAAATGTAAATAGCGAAGTGGCAGTAGAGGAATTGATTAATTTGATTAAAGAAAATGATGCCTGGGTGGAAGTATAAATTCATGCAATGAGAAAAGATTTCTGGATTATTGTTTTTATCGCAGTATTAATTGCTCACCTTACAGGAATTTGGTTGGATAGTAGTTTGCTGCAAATCTATTCCAAGCCGTTGCTCATTCCCACCTTGATTGCTTATCTTTTATCACAGACGAGAAATAGTGCAAGCAACCTAAAAAAATGGGTATTATTTGCATTGCTATTTTCATGGGTAGGAGATGTCTTATTGATGTTTGTTCCTACAAATGATATTTATTTTTTGCTCGGATTGGCTGCTTTTTTATTGGCGCATATTTTTTATATCCTGTTCTTTCATTTTACTCGGTTAAAGGAACAAATAAAAAGTAATCCATGGTTGTTAGTGGTAGTTGTAATTTATTATGCCCTACTTATCAATTGGCTTTCGCCTTATTTAGACGATATGAAAATTCCTGTCAGAGTATATGGCGTGGTGATCAGTTTTATGTTGATGCTCGCCATGCATATGATAGGTATTTCAAACAAGAAAGCAGGACAATGGATGATGATTGGCGCATTATTGTTTGTTATTTCTGATTCGGTATTAGCTATTAATAAATTTTATAAACCTTTTGAATTGGCAGGTGTCATTATAATGCTTACTTATGGATTAGCACAATTGTTTATTGTGAAAGGGGCGGTGAGTTATATAAATTCGAATCGTCAATTATCGGATTGAATGGGTTTAAGGATTTAAGAAGGATATTTGCAAAATGCTCAATAGAGTTAATACAGTACAAGTGTGCGACGCAACTGGGTTGATAGTAGTAATGCAGTTGGTTAAAAAAATATAATATGCGAAAGACAGATTTTTTGGTAATAGGTTCGGGTATAGCTGGGTTGACTTATGCATTGAAAGTAGCTAATCAATTTCCTGATAAGAAAGTGTTGGTGCTTACAAAAGCAACAGCTGATGAAACCAATACAAAGTATGCACAGGGTGGCATTGCGGTGGTGAATGATTTGGAGAATGATAGTTTTGAAAAACATATTGAAGACACATTAATCGCTGGTGATGGATTGTGTAATGAAAAAGTGGTGGAGATTGTTGTGAAAGAAGGTCCGGACAGAGTACAAGAAATAATTGACTGGGGTGCAAAATTTGATAAAGAAGCAGATGGCGATTATAAAAGAGGAAAAGAAGGAGGGCATTCAGAGTTTCGCATATTGCATCATAAGGATGTAACGGGTAAAGAAATGGAACGGGCATTGATTGATGCGGTGGCTGCACAAAAAAATATTGAATTCATCAAACATTTTTTTGTGGTGGATATTATTACCCAACACCATTTAGGCTATCTCGTAAATAAAGCAACGCCTGATGTAGAATGTTATGGTGTGTATGTATTGAATCTTGAAACGAATAAGATTGAAAAAATTGTAGCGAAGATTACTTTGTTAGCAACAGGTGGTAATGGACAAGTTTATCGAACCACTACAAATCCTTCTATAGCAACAGGTGATGGTGTGGCAATGGTGTACCGTGCGAAAGGAAGAGTCGAGAATATGGAGTTTATTCAATTTCATCCAACAGCATTGTATGAGCCGGGTGTTGGCGGTCAGGCATTTTTAATAACAGAAGCAGTACGTGGCGATGGGGGTATATTGAGAAATAAACAGGGCGAAGCTTTTATGGAACGCTATGATCCAAGAAAAGATTTAGCACCGAGAGATATTGTAGCAAGAGCAATCGATAGTGAAATGAAACGTACCGGTACAGAACATGTGTGGTTGGATTGTCGTCATTTTACCAAAGAAAAATTTACGGAGCATTTTCCCAATATTTATGAAAAATGTTTATCTATTGGTATTGATATTACTAAAAATATGATACCCGTTTCACCAGCGGCACATTACAGTTGTGGTGGAATAAAGACAGATGAATGGGGCAGAAGTTCTATTCGAAATTTATATGCTTGTGGTGAATGTGCTTCCACAGGTTTGCACGGTGCGAATCGGTTAGCATCTAATTCATTATTGGAAGCAATGGTTTTTGCGCATCGTTGTTATTTGGATGTTGTAGAGAAAATTGCTACAGCAAATTTTGAAGATGCCATTCCCGATTGGGATGCAAAAGGAACGTCAGAGCCAAAAGAAATGATCCTGATTACACAAAGCCTGAAAGAATTGCAATTGGTGATGAGTGATTATGTTGGTATCGTAAGAAATGATATTCGTTTACAAAGAGCATTACGCAGATTAGATTTATTATGGGAAGAAACAGAACAATTGTATGAAAGCACATCACTTTCTCCGCAGTTGTTGGAATTGAGAAATATGATTACAGTAGGCTATCTTATTGTAAAAGGTGCAGCGTTCCGAAAAGAAAGTAGAGGCCTACATTTCAATACTGATTATCCGGGCAAGAGTAATTTGGTACAAAATATCGTTCTGTAGTTTTATTTAAAACATCATGTATTACATTATATACGGGCTTTTATATTTATTCTCTTTGTTGCCGTTTTTTATTTTATATCGAATTGCCGATTTTTTTTATTTCCTGGTTTATTATGTTTTTGGCTATCGCAAAAAAATAGTGATGGCTAATTTGCTACAGGCATTTCCGGAAAAGACAGAAAAAGAAAGAATACGAATAGCTAAAGATTTTTATCATAACCTGATTGATACATTTATTGAATCATTAAAATTTATTTCTATTTCAAAAAAGCAAGTTCAAAAAAGAAGTTCGGGTGATTTGGAGTTAATAAATGAATTATTGGCAAAAGGTTATAGCATTAATATGATGGCGGGGCATCAGTTCAATTGGGAATATGGAAACTTTGTTTATGCAATGAACTTGAAAGTGCCTTTTGTCGGTATCTATATGCCCATCACTAATAAATCATTGGATCGCATATTTTATAATTTCAGAAAAAAATACGGAACGGTTTTAATTTCGGCGCAAGATTTTAAAAATAAAATGCATCAGGTTTTTTCAATACAACATACTTTGGGTTTAGCTGCTGACCAAAATCCCGGCAATCCTGCCAATGGATATTGGATGAAATTTTTTGGGAAGCCAGTTCCTTTTGTTACTGGACCCTCAAAAGGTGCTGTAAAAAATAATAGTGCTGTGGTAATGTTTGGATTTAATAAAATTAAAAGAGGGCATTATCATTTTTCTGCCACATTACTTGCTGAACGGGCTGCAGATTACACACCACAGCAACTAACCTTGCTATATAAAAATGAGTTGGAAAAAATTATCAGAAAAGATCCTGCAAACTATTTATGGAGTCATCGCCGATGGAAATTTGAATGGAAGCCGGAGTATGGACCGATTATCGAATAAAAAAAGCCTTCTGAAAATCAGAAGGCTTTTTTTATTGCTGCTATAATCTATGGTTTCGCGATTCTCTTTTTATGATTTTTAATTTGTAAGTAATCCAGGAAGTAAATCACTTTCATGGAGAAGTTATTTACTTGATCTGTACTTAGTGTGTTTCCTAAGTTTTTGAAATAACTGTCTTCTACGACTCTTCTACTGTCTTCTATAGAACTTTTCCAAACTAAGTTCAAGAAACTGCCGGGAGCAAACTGCCAAGTGTACACCATGTCAATATTGAAGTAGTTCAAATTGCGATTATTGTTTTTATTATATACATCTTGAGTTAATTTTCCATCATTACCCAGTGTATAGAATTCTTTGTTTTTTACTGAGCTTACGTAGTGTCTTGCCCTGAACGTAAGACCCATTCTGTTGGTGAAATTATATTTAGCACTCAATATATCTTCTACTGTATTTACTCTGCGACGAGCAAAGTAATTCTCCGTTGGGCTTGTTTGAGTTAATGTGTCGAAAGTGGAGAATCCCATACTGTTAAATCGAGGATAGAAATTTAAACGATGGCTCAAAGAAAACTTACTATTAAAACGGTACGTTTGACTGAAATTAATATCTGCTGCAAAAGTGTTATAAAATTTGAAGTATTTTCTCGCAGCAACTTCTGTGTAAAAAGAATATTTTTTTGCTGAATTGCTTTCGTACCATAAATCTATAATTGCGCTGGATCCACGAGTGAAGTATTGTCCCCAAACTCTAGGTTCATAAAAATCATTTTGATGTGGATTGAATGCAGTATAAAATCCAAGCCAAGAAAGTTTCTTAGTTTGTATGTTGCCATTCATATTAATCTCTGAACGTTGGTATTGTGATTCTATACTTCCAATTTGCGACAAAAGGTTGCTGACGCTTGCATTAAAATTCAAGAAAATTCTATTATACCATTTTTTAGGTTCAGTCCAACGATAACCTACCCATAAACTATGATTCAGGTAATTGCTATTAGTAAAGTAACCTAAATCAGCGTGGGTGTATTTTTGATCGGCTAATGAGTGACTTAAATTAAAATTAAATCGTCCACTCGTTTTACCAAAGTACAAGTTCTGACTATAACCAGATGTGGTTTTCCCTTTCGCTTCGTAACCAATAAGATTACTTACTGCCGCTTTGCTCTGATTTCACCTGGCAAGCGTACAATCAGTGGCCCGGCGGCCACTCTCTGTACAACGATGGAAAAAGTTTGGAATATTGGGGGCCTTCCGTCGCGGTTAGCTTTGATCGCCCGTATGCCCGTCACGTGAATGTTGTCCGCAATCGGAGGACAACCGGCGCTGGCGAGTGGTTTCTCTGGGAATTCCCTTTGGCCTACTGGATGGAGGCCCATGGATACGACGTCTCGTACATTTCAAATCTGGATACTCACGAACGCCCCGAAACTTTAAGGCGTGCAAAAGGTTTTCTCTCGGTAGGTCATGACGAGTACTACACGATCGAAATGTTCCAAAATCTCAAAAGCTCCATCTCCGAAGGACTCAACCTTGCTTTCTTTTCTGGCAATACCTGCTTCGGGAGAGTCCAGCTCCGGCCAGGCTCAAACGGCCGCCCTAACCGCGTTTTCAGCAGGGTTGATCGGTTCGGCAACTTGAGCGACGCGCAGCTCCGACGATATCCTGAATGGAAGTACTTTCCCTGGCATAGTCCTGCCGGGAATGAATTGATCGGCGCCCATAGCCTCCCCCCATTTATTGGAGTGGGGGATTGGATCTGTTCCCAGCCCGATCATTGGGTGTATGAAGGCACTGGACTCTCAGCAGGCGAACGCATTCCCGGTTTGGTTGGTTGGGAATATCATGCCGAGCCGATGGATCTTCCCGGAATGCAGGTTTTGGCGACCGGCCCCACCAAAGGACCCCGCGGTTCCGGCAAATACACCGCCACCATCTATTCCGGACCCAAATCTAATTTTGTTTTTAATGCCTCCAGTTGCTGGTGGTCCAATGGTGTTTCAGAGCCTCCCGGTTTTGTCAGGCCAGATTACCACGGATCTCCCCCCGGAACCGATTCCCGAGTACAAAGGATGACCGCCAACGTGCTTGATCGCATCGCTGCAGCAAAATGGCGGGCTTCCGATCCAGAAGCCTAGCCGGAGGTCGCCCGAATGGCCGCGCTGCAATCCATTTCCAAAACTATGCTGGCCGCTTCATTCGTCGCGGGCGGCCTGATCTTGCTGCTGGAGATCCTGGGAGCAAAAATGCTTGCTCCCTATTTTGGACGATCCCACTTCGTCTGGACCGCCCAGATTGCTGTCACTCTCGCCGCCCTGGCCGTGGGTTACCGCGCAGGCGGGTCGCTGTCTTCCCGCACGCACACACGCGAAGTTGCGGTGTTTTTATTAATGGCTGCTGCCGCCTGGTGCGCCCAGATCCCCTTGGTTCTCGATTGGTTATCGAGACTAACCCTCCCCTTTGGAATTGTCGGCGGATCAGTCCTCGCCTCCCTCGGCCTCTTCTTTGTTCCCATCGCTTTGCTCGCCGCCGCGGGACCCATCTTTATTAGGCTGGCATTGCGGGAGGTGTCCGCCGCTGGCACGATCGCGGGCCGCCTTGCTTGCGCGGGGACTCTTGGCAGTGTCGCCGGCGCCGTTATCGCTGGATATTCTCTCTGGGCCAATGAACTCGTTCTAGTCACCGGCTCCGTTCTGGTTTTCGCGAGCGCCGTTTTCCTGGTCGACCGCGTCCTGAACTTTCGAGCCGCAATACTCCTTGTCCTCCCTCTCGCCTCTTGCCTCCTAGGCACCTGGGGTGCCGCCTCAGCCTTGCGCCCCCATTTCAAGAAAGCAACGGAACTTGAGCGGGTCAATTCTCCCTTTGGCACCCTTCAGGTTCTCGCATTCTCCAACTCTCCCATCCGCTTGTTTATGAGCGATTTTCTGGTGGTGAACACCTATGACACCCACACAGGGGAAGGACACGATGCTTACACCCACATCCTGAATCGACTCGCCCACATGTATCACCAGTCGTCCGGAGGAAACGCTCTCTGCATCGGAATCGCCGCCGGAATCGTGCCGATGCAGCTCGCCCAATCGGGGCTAACGGTTGACGCCGTGGAAATCAATCCGACCGCCGTTTCTATTGCTTCCAGTTTTTTCGGTTTCGATACCAACAAGGTTAGAACCTTTATCCAGGATGGAAGGTACTATCTCAATAAAGCGGAAACTCTGTATGACATCGTGATTCTGGATGCTTACATTGGTGAATCGTGCCCGAACCATCTTCTGTCACGAGAATCCTTCAGCCAGATACGCCGAATCCTTAAGCCCGGGGGTATTCTCGTGATGAGTAGTTCGGCCGACTCCCAGGGCGGCAGCCAGTTTTTTGTCGGCTCCGTCCAGAAAACTCTGAGGGCGGTTTTCAAGCAACTCCGCACCCACGACACCTTTGCTGGTAACGTTTTCTTCGTCGCGGGAGATCATCCCCTCACTCCCTTGCCATTATCAGCCCCTTCTTTCCTGCCGGAGGAAATCCGATGGGTCACCGAACGAACCCTTGGTCATCCCGTTTTTCTCGAAGAGCCTGCTGGAATTGTTTTGACCGACGATTATAACCCAATCGACTTTTACGACGCCAGGAATCGGCAAGCGATTCGTCGAAAAATCTTCGAAGGAACCAAGGAATTGTGACGTCCGTTCCATCACCCATCGGTAGCGCGCCGGCGTAAAAGGAGGCCCCATTCTGTTGCCCGAAGATGGCCATCCTTGCGTCGACCCCTACGCTACGGGAACGAAGCTGCAATCCCCTCGGAGTTTTATCCAAAATCATCAACGATCTTCCGAAACCCCAAGCTCCCCCGCCTTCGCTCGCAATCCTCTCATCGATGTCTTCAGACAATCAGAATCCATCACCATGCTCTTCTCCGGTTTCCTCCGAACGACGGATGTAAGCAGTCTCTTCGCCTCCTCCGGACGCTTGCTCGCTGGGAGGAAATCTACATTTCGTCAGCGAACGACCGGATTGAGTGGGTACAAGGCAGTCGCTGCCGAAGCGCAAAATCGCTCTCCACCTGCTCAGCTCCAAAAAGCGTCCATGTGGGATCGAATTCGAGTATAACCCTTCCAACGGTAAATTTCCCTCGAGGTAGGATTCCCGTTCTGGCTTTTTCTCCATCATCGTGCGCACCAGACGCTTACTTATCAGCATAAAACCCACCACCCCCCGCAGAAAGGAAATCCCTTGAGACAAAAAGAATTCGTCTCCACAGAGTCAGCGCCAACGAACTCCGAAACCGAGCCAAACCGCCAGACGTGGCTGCCCAGCCGACGTGCCTGCACCTGACCCGCCCATCGACTTTACCCGGATCTCAATAACCCCCCACCGTTTATCACCCTCAGTTGAGAAGATGCTCCGGTTTTTAACCATGCGCCTTTCTGAGCCAGGGTTATGAAGCACCGTACCGCAACTCCTCGATCCGAGGAAAATCCTCGGCGTCCAGGAACAATTTCGGACGAGTGGTGTAGTAGAGGAGGAGGAATGCGCAGCTACCTTCAACGCCTTTTTGCCTGGCTGGATGCCAAAGCGGGGATTCTCTCATTCTTTTGGATCTTCGGGATCATCGCGGTCGTTGGTTATTGGCTCCCGGAGCGTTTGAATCCCTTCTGGCCCAACCCCATCGCCTGGTTGATCACTAAACTGCTTTGGGGAGGGATCGGCGCGCTGCTCCTCATCGCCGGGTGGCGGCGAGGCAAAGAGTTTCAGCGTGTGTGGATGATGACGACCCTCGTGTCTGTGCTATGGCCGTTTCCACCCCTCAATATGCCGATAAGGGCTTATAACCTCTTCAGAAAAACCGAGCGGATTTCGCGGGTATCAATTCCTGAACTCAGACTCTCGATCGCGATTCAGAACAAGGATGAGGCTGCGGGCTTCTTGAAGATTCAGAGAGTCTTTTCGCGCGAGCATGGGATGCACCAGTGTCGCAACAGATTTTATTTATCCTATTCGGGACCATCCATTCCGAAGTTCATTGGAGCACACCTGGGAATTTGGTCCGGCTTTCATACCGAACAGGACGGTTCTATAACAGGTCACCTCACCGTGGCGCCACGGCAGTACGATTATTATCGAAATGAAGACTTCAGAGTGATGCGTGACTGGTTCCAAAAACGTTTCGGCGAAGGCTTTGAGTCAAAAGCAACCATCACGTTGAAGGAGCTTCCCGAAGGCATTCGTCTGCCCCCCGTAAACAAGCTTTCTCAGCAAATCCGCGACCTAATTGACGGGCAGGTTCAAAGTTTTTTTCCAGAACGCGATCTCGCCGAAGTTCCTATTTTGGACCTGACCAAAAACTGGAACGACCCAAACGCCTGGCCCGTCGAATTTATTTTTCGAGGCCTAAAGCACGGCTTGCGAATCACGGAACAGGACCTCGACGCAATGAAAGAGGTGAAAAGACTGGAGGATTTAACGCCAGGGCTGCCTTTCGCTTTGTCATACAACTTCACCCCCTCACCAGGGGCCGGGCTCGAAATCACCCAACTCTGGTCGGCGAATGGCATCGGAGAGGTCTCCCTGTCGTTCGAAGGACAACGTGTGTTTCTGATGAGCTTTCATGAAACCGGGGAGCTGCGTCTTTTGGAATTCGCTCCCAAAGGACAAAAACTGGTTCGAGAGTATTTCGACCGAGCGGGTCGGGAGGTCGGTCATATGTCGGATAAATACTACACCTGGAAAGGCGTGGGTGTGAGATCCAATGCCTTCTACGACAGCTTATACGAATTCGAGCACGGCCACCCACCCCCAAAGCTACCTCCAACGACCCCTAACGCAGCAATTTTTCCCCACAGGCCTGTGGCCTCTCCCGTGGTCAGCGAGGGCCAGGTTTATCTCTGTAACCGTATCTCCGGAGTTTTTGACGCACCCATCACCATTCGAGATACCGGCGTGGGAGCCGGAACTCAGCCCGGCATGGTCGCGCAATTGTGTATGGTGACGAACGGCAGCGTCACTCCGGTGGGAGCCCCTGTTTCATTTCGGAGCGCTCGAGGAAGAACGTCGCAATACTTCAGTTCAGCACCCATCGTTGTGCCTGGTACGAAACCGGGTCAACAACTCACTTTTCGAGTGAGGGCCTTCAACGGATCGAGTTACGAGAACTCCGAGCACCGCGGGGAATCCGAAGACTTCACGTGTGAACTGGGGGGAGGAACTGCGCCTCCCGGCGACTTGAAGCACCTGAAAGGATTCACTGTCCAGTAGGACTAGCCCGCTGGACTACAGGGTGCCAATGAGTCGAGCACAGGCAATGGATGCGCGCTGGGAATGCCAGTGATGGTTTTGGATGCGGAGACGGTCCTAAAGAGATTCTCCAATCCATCCAGGTAACGGTCAAAGTCATACTGCTCCGAAACCAACTTAAAACCGTTCTCCCCCATATCCCTCGCCAGCTTTTTGTCGCGCAGAAGTTCGTCGATGCGAGAGGCGTATTGGTCGCGGTCCATCCAGGGAACCAGATAACCGTTATGCCCGTCGATAAGCCAATCCTTGATGCCCCCCGCATCGAAGGCCACCACCGGTAAAGCGTACCGCATCACTTCAAGTCCAATCGTCGCAATCGGTTCCGGCCACACAGAACTGATCGCGACGAGAGTCGCTTCCTTATAATAACTTTTCAGCTCCTCCTGCGGAATAAACCCTTTGAAATGCACTTTGCCTTGGAGGCCAAGCCGGTCGCGCAGCTTTTCGCATTGGCCCCGCTGGCCCCCATCGCCGAGGATGATGCACTCGAAAGGCGACCGCACCTTCGCGAGCGCCTCGAGCAGGATATCCACCCCTTTCCCTCGAATGATTTGTCCTGCGTAGATGATCAAGTTGCGATCGCCGAACGTGCTGCGAATGCTCGCGTCACCCGCTCGGGGCACCGGTGGATGGATCTCGATCCGGGCGGGATCGAATCCGTTTTGGATCAACTCATCCCGCATATAGGTCGTCACCACGAGCATGCGATCAAACCGCTTGTTCAGCTCGATCTCTCTTCGTTTCGACGCGAAACTATTCCACTTGATCGGAAAACCTGTCTCGCTTTTCGCGATGTTTCCACCACATGGAAACACGCACCAGGGTCCCGCCGATCGACGGCAAATGTTCCTCGTGAAGTAATTGTACTTGTAGCTGCGCATGCAATAAATGTCGTGGTCATGAACCATGTGCAGCAAAGGGCGGCCACTCGCCGTGAGTTCCTCCAGCACCATCACATCGGACATCTTGTGGACGTAGATCACGTCGGGATTAAACGTCTGAATGGCCGTGCGAATCGAGTCCCTGGTGTCAGTTTGTATGCAGCTTTCGAAGAGTTTGCGCCAATTGTCAGGATTCTTGGCGGGGAGCGAACCGTGCAGCAACGCGACTTCGTGCCCTCGCTTCTTCATCTCCCCGGCGGTGATAAAAACATTGGCTTCGGCACCACCAAGTGCTCCGATTCGGTCATGGACGTAGAGTAGTTTCATCCGTCAAACACTAAGCTCATACTGCACTATACCCGGCGCGCAGCGTCCATCAGGGTTTCCAGCAAAAAGACACCGGCGCACCCCTCCGGGGGCGAGCATGCCCTGGCCTGATTGCGATCGCGTTCTCCCTCCGCCACTTTGGGGTGCAGTTAGTGTAATCAATTATCCGGAGGAGACATGAGCAGGCTGAGAGTGTGGTTCGTTTTGGGTTGGATGGTCGGGATTGTCCCAACGTTCGGGGCGGATGTGCCTGCGCCCCTGGAGAAAGGCCGGGAACTCCTCGGATTGCGGGTTCATTCCGAGAACGGCACGGATTTGGGTGTGGTGAAGGACCTGTTAGTTGATTTGCCGGCGGGCCGAGTCGCTTATGTGATCGTCTCCTCCGAAAAAAACGATTACCGCGCCCTGGCGCCGTCCAGGTTTTACCGCGAAAAACCAAACGAGCTTCTGTTTAAAGGCGATCCGAATCACGCTGGTGAGTTGCTTTCCCTCTCCGCGCAGGAATGGGAGAACCTCTCCAATCCTGCTCAGAGCCAGCGACTGTACCACTATTACGGAACAGAGCCGATTCCGACCAACGGCCCATTCACCTACCGCGCCGGAGGCGACCAACCCCCTACCCTCGCGCGTGGTCGCGTGGACATGATCGGCTACGGAACTTTGAGCAAATTAAGCGAACTCCTCGGAATGAAATTAACGAACTACAAAAGTGAGACGCTGGGGGATTTGAAGGAGTTGGTGGTGAACCTCGGCCAGGGTGAGATTGCTTACACCGTCATCAATGCTCGACAAAAACATGCCACCAGCAAACCCACCGCGTTGCCCCCCCAACTTTTTCAAAGACACACCACCGGAAAAAGCCTCGTCGTAAATGTGGAACCGAAGCAAATGGCGTCGGCGCCAGCTTTGGATCCAAAAAAATGGCCGGCGGTGGGGAACCCCGCCTGGGGAGGTCCAGCCGGAAGCGAGACTGAAACGGTCATACACGACCAGAAAGAACCGGTTCGTTCGAAAGATCTCGCTTTGGAAAGCCAGGTGAAGCTCGCCTTGCGGAAAGACACTAGCCTCTCCTCCGAAGCACGTGATATTCAAGTCACCGCCCAGAACGGAATGGTGACCCTCAAAGGGAAAGTGGCGAATGCTGCTGAACTCCAGAAGGCCATGAAACACGCCCAATCGGTCGTGGGAGAAGACAGGGTGCGGAGCGAGTTGGAAAGCCGGAAGCTCTGAGCCATGCCCATTCGCCCTCGAAAACCACCCGCCTGCCCGGAATCGGGCATGGCTCCTTCAGACTGGGATCCAGAGGGAATTCTGCAGAAGGCCAATTGTGCTGACTATAATCCAACTGAACCAGTCATCAAGACAGGTTGGGACGACCCAAGCCGAAGAAATAACAATATGAAACCAAGAAGCAAATCCTCAAAACAACCAAGCCATCGCCGCGGTCCTAAGTCGTCGCAATTGACAACCTCGCGATCAAAATCGCAGCCGAAGGCAGCCTCCCGCCGCATTCCAAACAGTAAATGGGCCAATGTCCCCGCCGGAGAGCCAGAGGCACCGAAGAGGGCCAGCCGGCGAAGCACCAGCGCGGTGCGAAGCGAAAGGGTAACCAGTTGGCGGAAGAACGCCCCCGCCAAAGCACAACCAGCTTCACAAATGCGCCGAGCCTCCAAGGGCACCCCCGCGGGACGCAAAGGTTCCTCCGCTAAGAAATCGCCACGGAAAAGCCTCGCGGCCGGCTAGGAGTCATGAAGAAAATTCTGCCTCCGCGCTTGGGAGGGCGTCCGAAACCGCCCTCTCCCACTTCCAGACCACCGGTCGAGCGCTGAGCGCGAGCGCCCAAATCCGCCTCAACCAGCCATGCCCCGTCACGATATCATTATTGTGGGCGGCGGCGTCGCGGGCCTCTCCGCGGCCATCTATCTCGGAAGAGCTTTGCGGGATGCCGTTATCATTGACGACAGTCAATCCCTCGCGCGCTGGGAGCCAGACGTCCAGAACTATCTCGGCTTCCCCGAAGGAATCTCTGGTTGCGAACTCCTCGAACGCGGACGACAGCAAGCTCAAAGGTTCGAAGTTCCCACACTGCCCGATTCGATCACGAACATCTGTTGCGAAGCGGGGACGTTTCGATTGCGCGGGAAGAAAAACAGTTATGATTGTGAACGACTGCTCCTCGCCACCGGCATCTACCATTTGCCGCCCGAAATAGCGGCGGTCGACGAATGCCTCGGTCACAGCATGTTCTTTTGCAAAGATTGCGACGGCCATCGCGTTCAGGATAAGCGCGTCTTGATTTTCGGGAGCAATAACGAAGCGGTCGAGTATGCCCTTGGTTTGACGATCTACTCGCCGGTCGTCGCCATCGTCACTCACGGGAAAGCAACCCATTGGGATAAACAACATGCCGCGTGGATCGAAGAGTACGAGATCCCCGTCTACGCTAGCCGGATCGTCGGCGTGAAGCATGAGAAGGGATACCTGGGTTCCCTCGCGTTTGAGGACGGGACCGCGGTCAAGGCTGATTTTCTGTTCACCACCCGGGGTGATGTCTTTCACAACGAACTCGCCACGCAACTCGGAGCAGAGCTGGATACCGAGGGCCAAATCAAGGTCGATGCCTGTCAGAGGACGAGCGTGCCGAAACTTTATGCGGCTGGCTGCATCACTCCGGCCAATTGCCAGATGATCATTGCCGCCGGTGAGGGGGCGCGCGCCGCCCAAGCCATCAACCGGGACATGTTCGAGGAGAGTCTCGCCAATCACAAGCTGCGGAGGTACCGCGAACAGCAAATCAAAAACGAAACCACCGTTCCCGAGGTCACAACCCATGGCTCTGCTTAGGAACAAACCGAAATCGAGCCCGCGGCGGGGTCCCGCCCAAGCACCCCGTTTCGTTGAGCCCATGAAATGTCTCCTCGTCGAGGGTCTTCCTCAAGGCCCGGAGTGGACCTACGAAATCAAATTTGACGGGTTCCGGGCGCTCGCGATCAAGCAGGGGAAGGAGGTCACGCTGCTCTCGCGGAACCAAAAAAGCCTGAATGGAAACTTCCCTGCCGTCGTGAAAGCAGTGCGCTCCCTTTCTGCGAAAACCTGCGTGCTGGATGGGGAAATCGTCGCGCTGGATGAGCATGGCCGATCATCCTTTCAATTCCTCCAGGGACGAGACGGGCCGGCACCGGATGTGCCTATTTACTTTTACGTTTTCGATTTATTGCACTTGAACGGCCAGGACTTGCACCAGTCGCCTCTTGAAGAACGCAAGGGTTTGCTGGAAGCATGGGAGTTGCCGGAAGGAATTCGCCTGTCTCACGCTCTCCCCGGAGACGCCAAACAAATCACCAAACAGCTTCAGGGACACGGCCTCGAGGGCATCATCGCGAAATTGCGCGGTTCACAATATGAGATCGGCCAAAGAACTGGCGCGTGGCGCAAGTTCAAATGGACGCTCGAACAGGAATTTGTGATCGGTGGGTACACCCTCCCCGAAGGCAGTCGGGCTTTTTTTGGCGCGTTGCTGGTGGGATATTTTGCTGGAGCCGAGTTCCATTTCGTCTCCAAAATCGGCACAGGCTATAGCGCCAGAACGCTCGAAACACTTTATAAACGCTTTCAGAAGATCAGACTCCCAACGTGCCCGTTCGTGAACCTCCCCGAGCCTGCGCCGGGCTTTTCGCGCGCCGACATGCGGCGCAGCGAATGGGTGAGTCCCGAGTTCGTTTGCCAGGTCAGGTTCACCGAGTGGACTCGCGATGGCCATCTGAGGCATCCATCATTTCTAGGGCTGAGAGAGGATAAAAATCCCCGCGAGGTCGTGAAGGAAGAACCCGCATAGAGCTTCCTTCCTCCGCCACACATTTTTGTCCTGATCTCGGTTCTTCGTTCGTTCATGATTGATCACTGTTACAACCCAATTATGAATAACAAAATGACCCCGTGCCTTTGGTTTGATTCACAAGCGGAAGAAGCTGCTCAGTTTTATACCGCCATTTTTAAGAACTCCAGCATTGGAATGATCACCCGCTATGGTGAAGCCGGAAAAGAAATCCACGGAAAGCCGCCCGGCTCGGTTCTCACCGTTCAGTTTGAATTGAACGGTCAATCATTCACCGCCCTCAACGGCGGACCTATCTTTAAGTTCAACGAAGCGGTCTCCTTTCAGATCGAGTGCGAGAACCAGGAGGAGGTCGATTATTACTGGGCAAAACTCACTCCCGGAGGCGACCCGAGCGCTCAGCAATGCGGCTGGCTGAAAGATAAATACGGCCTCTCCTGGCAAGTCGTCCCCAAAATCCTTTCCCAACTACTCAACGGCCCGGATGCGGCCAGGTCCCAGCGGGTCTTCGCGGCTTTGATGAAAATGCAGAAGCTCGACATCGCCGCCCTCGAACGCGCCTAAAGCTCATAACCAGAACAAATTTCTGGATACAGGCAGCGCAGGAATTATGCTGGCCCCACCACCATGAGAACCATCCGTCTTCTGTTCATCGCCGCTGCTCTCAGCACCGCGCTCACTGTACGCGCCGCGGACAGCTCGCCAGCTCCAAATCTTTTGACGGGCGCGGAGTATCCCCGCGTTGGTGAGGACCTCACTGTCGCGTTCCGATTCAAAGCTCCGGAAGCAAAACTGGTCAAATTGGAGGGCGGTGCCGGTTTGGTAAAAGAGCCGCTCACGATGACGAAGTCGGCGGATGGAAACTGGACAGTGACCACCCCGCCAACCGTCCCAGGTTTTCACTATTATTGGTTCAACGTGGATAGCGTGAAGGTGAATGATCCCGCGAGCTACAGTTATTTTGGTTACGGCCGGGAGTGCGGCGGAATCGATATTCCCGAAGTGGGGGTGGACTTCTATCTGGCGAAGACAGTCCCGCACGGCGAGGTCAGGATCCGGCCATACTACTCGAACGTCACGGGCAAATGGCGTCGGTCCTTTATTTACACGCCCCCCGATTATGACCAGAACCGCTCGGCGAAATATCCGGTCTTGTATCTGCAGCATGGCGCCGGGGAAAGCGAACGCGGCTGGACCGAGCAAGGCCGCGCGAACCTGATTCTCGATAACCTCATCGCCGCCGGAAAGGCCAAGCCGATGATCATTGTGATGGATTCAGGATATGCCGCGAAGCCGGCTTCCGCGCAAGGGGCGAACCAGCCGCCGAATCCGATGCGGGCCACGGCGGAATTTGAGGAAGTACTGTTAAAAGAAATTATTCCCATGGTTGAAGCGAATTACCGGAGCATCGCCGACCCCAACCACCGTGCGCTGGCTGGCCTTTCCATGGGGAGCATGCAGGCGTTGAGCATCGGGCTTAAACATCCAGAACAATTCGCGTGGATTGCGGGCATGAGCCGCCCGCCGCAGCAGAACTTCGATCTGACCACGGCTTACGACGGGGCCTTCCGAGACGCGGCGAAATTCAATGAGAAGGTGAAATTGCTCTGGTTCAGTGCGGGGACCGCTGAAACCAGATTCCATTCCGGCACCGTGGCTCTGCATGAAGCTCTGGAAAAAGCCGGCATCAAAAACACATTTTACTCATCGCCGGGCACCGACCACGAATGGCAAACCTGGCGGCGGAGCTTGCATGAGCTGGCGCCGAAACTCTTCCAAACTCAGTAAAGGTTTGAAACCTATGTCGAAGTTCATTTTGTCTTTTGCCCTGGCTCTCGGGTTCACCTGCGCGGCGGCCACCCTCAAGGAGAAAGCGCCTTTCCCCATCGGCGTTGGACTCACCGATCGGATCGCGACCAGCCCAGCCGATTGGGATTTGTTGAAGTCCCAATTCAGTTTCGTAACCCCGGAGAACTGCATGAAGCCCGATCCGATTCAGAAACAATCGGGCGTCTGGAATTGGCAGTTGCCTGACAGTTTCGTGAACTTCGCGCACACGAACGGACTCAAAGTCGTCGGACATTGCCTGGTCTGGGCCAGGGACGATCGCACACCGGCCTGGTTCATCACGGACAATGGGCAGCCCGCCACTCGCGAGCTGTTGCTGGCACGGATAAAAACGCACATTGATACAGTGGTGGGTCGCTATAAAGGCAAAATCGCCATGTGGGACGTCATCAACGAGGCATTGGAGGACGGGGCCAACAATTACCTGCGTCCCTCCGCGTGGAGCAAAACATGCGGAGAAGATTTTATCGCTAAGGCCTTTGAGTATGCGCATGCCGCGGATCCTGACGCCCTGTTGATCTACAATGATTACAGCAACGAATACCCGGCAAAACGCGCGAAGATGATCAAGCTGATCGAGTCCCTGCGTTCGAAAAATGTGCCGATCCACGCCATCGGCTTGCAGGGACATTATGAACTGGATGCCATCCCTTTCGATGAGTTGGAAAAGACCTTGGTCCTGATGAAAGGGCTCGGGATGAAAGTGGTCGTCTCGGAACTGGATGTTGATGTGATTCCACGTGCGCGCTGGTGGGCGAACAATGGCGCCGAACGGGAACAATTATCCAAGGTCAATCCTTACCAGAACGGTTGCCCGCCCGAGATTCTGAAACGGCAGGCTCAGCAATACGCGAAGCTCTTCGCCATTTTCAAAAAGCACCAGGATACGATCGCTCGGGTTTCGTTCTGGAACCTCCACGACGGCCAAAGCTGGCTGAACTATTTCCCCTGGAAACGCGTTAATTATCCCCTGCTCTTCGATCGAGATCGGAAACCGAAGCCCGCCTATGACGCGGTGATACAGGAGCTGGATCGCTAACTCGGTGCAACTCGCGATTGCTGAATCACGCTGATCCCGCTATTCCAAGAGGAATGAAAATTGTCATTTTGGATGGCCACACCCTCAATCCCGGCGATTTGAGCTGGCGGGATTTTGAAGCGATTGGTCCATGCGACATTTTTCCCAGGAGCAATCCAGCCGAAACCACCGAAAGAGTTCGAGACGCTGGGATCATCCTCACCAACAAGGTGCCGCTCACCCGCGCGCAATTGGAGCAAGCGCCCAGCGCGAAGTACATAGGGGTGATGGCAACTGGCTACAACATTGTGGATGTGGCCGCCGCGAAAGACCGGGGCATCGTCGTGACCAACGTGCCGGATTATGGAACCGCGGCCGTCGCACAAATGGTGTTCGCGCTGCTCCTCGAGTTGACTAATCGCGCCGCACACCACGCGCAGACCGTGCGGGACGGGCGTTGGACCGCGAGCCCCGATTTTTGCTATTACGATTATCCACTGGTCGAACTGCAAGGGAAAAAGCTCGGACTGGTCGGCTTCGGTCGAATCGGCCAAGCCGTCGCGCGCATCGCCCAGGCGTTTGGAATGGCGGTGATCATCGCCGCAAGGCCGAGTGCAATGCCCTGGGTCGGGGTCGAAACTCGAACCCTCGACGAGCTTTTCCGGGAAAGCGATGTGGTGAGTCTCCATTGCCCTCTCACTCCGGAAACAAAAAATTTAGTGAACCGCGAACGGTTGTCGCAAATGAAAAAGAGCTCCTTCCTCATCAATACCAGCCGCGGACCTCTGATCAACGAAGCTGATCTGGCGGAAGCCTTGAACGAGGAGCGAATCGCGGGCGCCGGGTTGGATGTCCTGGGCGTCGAACCTCCGCCCGCCGGGAATCCATTATTCACCGCGAAGAACTGTTATGTCACCCCGCACATTGCCTGGGCTGCCTTCGCGGCGAGAGAGCGGATGATGCACATTCTGGTCGCCAACCTGCGCGCGTTTCTGGATGGAAAACCGCGGAACGTCGTGAACCGCTAGCCTCGTCAAACTGGGCTTTGTTCTGGAAGAGGGACCGCATTTCGAGAGGCCGCTTCAGGCGCGCCTCCCGATCGGAAGCAGATCGAAAGAGTTTTACGCGCGACGTTGAAGAACGTCCGCCAGATGCTGGGGCTTCGATAGGGTCGCAAAAGCTTGGAAAAATAACCGGCCAGATCTCCTGTTTGGCGCTTGTACTCGAAGCGCACGTAATAAAAGCGAAGCCTCGACAGAATCCCTCCTCGCCCTTCTCGAACCCAAATCAGAAAACTCAACCGCTCCTCGCTGGAGACACTGCCTTCACCGAGTTCGGACAGAAACTGTTGCGGAATCGATGCATCGAAGTTGTCTCGCAGATAATTGAGCGCGGCGGCCAAAAGCAGGGTTCGCTCGAAATGCGCCGCAAGGAGAAGCAGGCGATTCCAATCGATCGGTTGCTTTTGCAGAATGATCAGCGCGTCCGCGACCCAGACGAGCCGGGGCGGGGATCCGCGTCGAAGGCCGTTGATCGCGATGTGAAAAAGGTGGTCGGTCGGAGACAAAATGCGGCAGGTCACGCCCCCCACGGTGGTTTGAACTGATTGCCCCCAGAACAAATGCGGACTCTGCTGAACCAGCCCCACCCGATTCACCAAATGCCAGTGCAAATCGATCTTCTGGCCAGTCGCATTTTGCAGGCTCAGGCCGGTCCGCTTACACAGCATTTCGGGCGAAAGCTCCTGGGCAGGTTGCCATCCGCGTGCGAGCAAAATCCCGAGGATGCGCTCGGCCTGGGTGACCGGAACCATGAAGTCGAAATCCTCCACGAAACGTAATCCTCGATCCTGGTAATAGTGCTCTGTGAGGACCAGGCCTTTAAGCGCAATCACCGGGATCCCCGCTGCGTTAATTTCCTCCAGGATCGCGCTGACCGTGTTTAGAAGTTGCAGATTCCGCAACTGGTTGCCCCGATAAAGTTCCTCGATTTGAGCCCGGCGGTTTTCCGAAATTCCAAGTTCCGCCGCGCGCGGATACAGAAATGGCAGGAACTTGAACGACCGGAGCTGAACTTGATCACCACCCCAAGATCGATCCCATTCCTGGTATTGAGTGCGGGCGGTCTCGATGGGACTGAGCGCGGCCTTTAAGAGACGTTCCTGCTCAGGAGTAGGCCGGCAGTCATGAAGCGACCTATATTTCCAGGACCACGCCATGGCGAAGATCAAGGTTTGGGAAGCAGCCGATAGAATCGATCTTTCGTGTTGGCGTCGGAATCGACCACCACCAGGCTTCCAGCTTGCAGCACAGGCTGTGTGCGCACCTTCTGCCATTGTTGCAAATCGGTCGACCATTCAACATCAAATAGCCGGAGGTCAGCCTGGCCGAACGGGCTGCCGCTTGCGTCGCTCAAAGAAAATCGCAGCGTCTGGCCGGGAATAATCTCTGGACGTTGCAGGGAGATGCTGGACCGCACGGTCAATAAGGCGGGCGCGCTCCGAATGACGGTTCGTCCATCCGAGACATCCACGGAATAAATCCCCGCATCAGCAGGCTTTAGATCACTCAAAACCAGCGTTGGGGTGGTGCTGCTCGCGACCGTCGAAGCGGGGATGGAAACTCCGTTAAAAAACCATTGATAATTGAGCGGATTCGACGACGACGCCACCACTGAAAAGCTGACAGTGCGACCGACAATCGCACTTTGACTGATCGGCTGGCTCGCGATGCTGGGTCCAGTGCCGTAGAGTAGGACTGTTTGGAACCCACCGGCGGAGATCGCCACGACCGTGCGTGAATCGGTCGGAATTTTGGTCTGCCCATACTTGTTATTGCCCCAGGCAACAACCGTTCCATCGGCCTTGAGAGCAACACTGTGCACCGCCCCCGCCGCGACTGCCACCACGCCCTTTAACCCAGCCGGAACATTGCACTGACCGTCGAGATTATTCCCCCAGGCCGCAACGGTTCCATCACTCTGCAACGCGACGGTGTGAGCATCGCCCGCGGCGATTGCGATCACTTGACCAAGCCCCGTCGGAACTTTGGTCTGGCCGGCATCGTTGAGCCCCCAGACAAAGACCTTCCCCGATCCATTCAGGGCTACACTGTGATCGCGTCCGACGGCGATCGCCACCGCTGGTCCCATCCCGCGCGGCACAATGAGGCGTCCGTTCCCATTAAAACCCCAGGCGAGCACAAAACCGTCCGAGCGGAGCGCCAGGTTATGGTAAGTCCCGGCAGCAATCTGCACGATATTCGAAGCGGCCGGCGGAACACGCGTGATATTCTCTCCACTGAAACCCCAGGCCGTCACCTTGCCATCCGGAAGCAAGGCGAGGTTATGATACGTCCCCGCGGAGACCGCGATGGCGCGCTGAACCGGAGGAACTGTCGTGCGCCCGTTCCCCGGTTCACCCCAGGAAATGATGGACCCGTCCCGCTTCAACCCGAGCACATGTTCACGTCCGCAGCTCAACTGCACAATCGACGAGGCATCAATCGGAATGCTCGTCTGGCCGCGAGCGTTACTCCCGATGATTTTCATTTCATCGCCGCGGATCTGGAGAACTGTGGAAACCAGCGAAAGCGCGAGAAGGAACGAGCGCAGGTTCTGGGAATGGCTGATCATGATTTACTCTGGTTCGCGGCCGAAAACCCGTTGCGTGGTTTTGCTCACCGTGTAAACGATGACCACAGGCCTGACTGACTTCTTCGCGAGCGACTTCAGGAACTCGCGCCTGTTCTTAAGTTCTGTATGGGTCAGCTTTTTCATCGCGCTTAAGGAGCGAAAGCCGGGTAGTTCGGGTTGGGTGGCACCAGGGTGAGTCCACGAGGCTGTTCGAAAAATCCACCCGAGCTCAGCACCTCGGTTGCCCCGTCCTCTGGATTTACACGCAGGAGCCGGCGCGAACTCGAAGGAGCATCGATCGGTGCGTCGGTGACGTAATAGGTGGACGTGAAAGAATCGAAGTCAATATCGACAATCACATGCGTGGGAAGATTAAACAGCGAATCCGCCGGATTCGAACTTCCTGAAGGAAGGCCGGTCGAAAGCACATCCTGACAACCACACCCACCCAAACTGATGCCCACTAGTTTTTTCTCAAGAGCTTCCGCGATCACAAAAGTTCCGAAAATTGGATCCACGGCAATGCCGTCCGGATGCTTGCATTCCTGTGAAATATCGAGCGGGTCAGGCGGATCGAATCCGGTGGGGTCAATGGCCCAGAGCTTCTCGGAGCCAGGAGTGTCAGCACCCAGATCTGTCGCAAAAACGAAACCAGCAAATGTAGTAATGCCCCGCAACCAATGGAAACCTGTGGCGATCTCAGTTTGGGCGCCGTTATCGGGATCGATCTGATAAATCCCACCCTGAAACGCATTCGCATCCGAATCCGCTACGTAAATGGTTCCATCGAAGTCGTCCACTGCGAGCCCGAACGGGACTACAAAGTTGAAACCTCGTGAGACAGGAGTGAGCGCGAGGCTATACCGATCGAGTTTGAACAAGCCTCCGCCCATCGGCCCCCGGCCAGTCTGGTAATCCGTGATTAGAATATTTCCATCGAAATCCAGCGCGATACCATACGGATCCTTCAACTCTGTTGTGAGGATGTGCTGGCTGTAAGTTTCTGGAGTTGTCCCGTTGGCGGTCATGGCGAGAATCGTTCCGGTGGACCGGTATGGCCCCCGGTCAGCAATGAGAATGTCCCCGGTTTTGAACGGGAAAGTCATCACTTCAATCAGGAAGACGATCCCGTTTGTGTCGCTGCCCCCATTCTCCGTTCCTCCATCGTCATGGAAATAAATGGTAACCTCTGAAAAACCCATCTGATCCACTGCGGGAGTGAAATGAAGTGTCCCGGAGGAGTCGATCGTCGGTGGAACGTCAAAAAGACTCGAATTATTATAAGTGAGGGAATCGATCGTTAACGTCTGGCCGGCTTCGTTGGCAGGACCCGTCACTACCACTCCGGTTATCGATTGAGGGCCCGCATTGGTGATCACTTGCACGTTGTCAGGCACATACGGAAAATCGTTCACGTTCGTGACGTTGATCGTATACGTGTAGGTGGCCGTGCTGAGTTGATGGAGCTTGTCCCGAACCTTGAAGGTGAATGTGGTGTAAGGAATGCCATTGCCATCCAGCTCCGGCACGAAGCGCAGGTCGAACTCATCGGGTGCGTTGTCCCCGTCGATCATGTCCGTGAAAGGATTCGAATGCAGAATGAGCCGTCCCTCTGCCGGGACGTTCACAAGCTGGATTCCACATGGGCCCGGAGGCGTGCTCCACGTGAAAGGAAAACTAAACGAAGGCGCGCCCGCCGTGTCGTCTTCAAGCATTTCATAAAGCTCATCCGAGCCTGTTGGTGGCGCAATCGCAGAGAGGTAAATCGTCGAAGTCTGGGAGTCGGAAGTCGCGCCATTGTCGATCACAACCGTTACGACCCGCGGAGTGGTGTCCGGAACCGTTGCCGAGTTGCTATAAACAATGCCTCTCAGGATGGTTTCGTAGGTGGCTGCGGAAGCCGCTCCGGCGATTGAAAGTACTCCGGTGGCAGAGTCATAAGAGACCGTAAGCCCGGAGGCTGCGACAGTTGCAGCGCTGTCCAGGCTGAGTCCCTCAGTGCTGTCGCCATCCGCATGCGGCGGAGGAAGTGTCGCCGTTAAGGAGGTGGGGTCCGGATCAAAGGGAACACTGATGGTCCCGTATGGGGCCAGGTAGGCAGGATCCTCCAAAGCCAGCGATGCATAGCTATCGTCGCAACTGCAACTGGAATCCAGGCTCAGTCCAATGTCGGCTCGGCTGGCCGTGCAGAAAAAAGCAGCCAGCAAGACCCCCCATATAGCACAAATGCGCATTTGTATCCTCGCAGCAAAAAAGCCGTCATCGGGACCCGGAAATCCGGGGCTTGTCGATCAATTGTTCTTGTCCGAAAAAGGGGCGACCTGAGAGGCTCACCGTGCCATGTCAATCGCACTCTGTATGATCGTCGCTGACGAGGCGGCATCATTACGCCGGTGCCTCGCCAGTGTCAATCATTTAGTAACTTCAATTCATATCATTCGCACTCGCGATAACCAGGAAGTAGCCGATATCGCAAAAAGCTTCGGAGCGGTCGTGCGGTCGTTTCCCTGGTGCGACGACTTCTCCGCCGCCCGCAATGCTTCCATCGCGAATGTGGCGGAGGACTGGATCCTGTGCCTGGACGCCGACGACTGGTTTCCACCCGGAGAAGCAACCAGGCTAAACGACGCCGTCAAAACCGATGCCACTGCCCTAACGCTAAATTACCGGGTCATTGATGGTTACCTGCCCGCGCCCGGATTGAAGCTTTTCCGGAATCATCTCGGGATCCGTTTTGAAGGGATCATCCACGAGTATATTCGCAGCAGCTTGCACCAGGTCCCCGGTTGGAAGATCGGCCACACCGACATCACCTTGGTGCACTCTGGTTATACCCCGGAACAAACCCAGCGAAAACTCAGCCGCAACCGTCCGATGCTCGAACAAGAGCTGCAACGCGCGGCCAGTGACCTGCAGCAGGTTCTGTACGTCGGCCACTCGCTTGCCTTCACCCTTTCCGCTCTGGGCAAAAAGCAGGAGGCCGCGGATCTCCTGCAATCCTTGTTAAGCCAAATGGCGGACCAGGGAATGAAGTGTGAAGACGACTGGCAAATCGCGATCCTCCAACAACTGCTCGATCTCCAGCTCGAAAGCACCGAAATGAGCGGATGCTGGGAACGCGCCGAGAGCGTGTTTGGGAATCATCCCTTGTTCAAATATTACCGCGGAATGCTTTCCTTCCATCGCGGGCTGACTCGAAAGGCATTGGACGATTTCGAAGCATTCGAACGGCTTTGGCGAGAACGGCCCCTGCGCCTCGCCATTCCTGAGACATTGCCGACGATCGACCTCTGGCGGTGGCAGGGCCACTGTCATTTTCTGCTAAAAGATTATGCTCAGGCCGCGGAGAGATTCGGGCGGTGCTTGCGGGCCGACCCCGGGAACCCGGAATTTCAAGCTCGCCTCCGGCTGGCCGAAGCCCTTAAACAGGAAAGCGTTCGTGCAAATTCCTGACCTGAAACCAAAATTGAACGAGGCGTTCGGGTGGGAACCCGTCCCGGACGGCTGCCTAATCTATTCGCTGGACTCAACCCAGATGCTGACGTTGAACCCGATGGCTGAGCTGATTCTGACCTACTGCGATGGCTCGACCTCCCTGCCTCAAATCTTCCAGGAGTTAAGAGCGGAAGCGACGCTCGATGAGGCCGAATTTGTCCAAACGATCGAAACCTTGCTCAAGGAAAAGGTGCTGATCCCCTCGGAGCCTTGAACGCTCAATACACTTTCGCCGCGCATGGACAGGAGGTGACGTTGCTCGTGAAGTCCGACCGCTTGCGGCCTCTGGCTAATGATCTGCACTCCTGCGCGCGCGTATACAATTCATTCGATTGCAGATTACCAGATCTTGTTTGGGAAGAAGAAGGGTTTCGAATCTCACTCCACGGGACCCCCTGGGGTATCGAGGAAACTGAAGCCGCGCTTTTCCTCCAAACCGAAAATCTCATCACTCAACTCCTGCTCGCGCAATTTCCCAATTGGACCCAAATTCACGCCGCTGGAGTGGTAACTCCTACCGGTAATGGATTGATGATTTGCGGACCATCCGGAGCCGGCAAGACATCGTTGACGCTGGCTCTGCTTCGCGAAGAGTGGCACTGGATCTCCGATGAGTTCCTTTTTATCCCGAATGCGGATGCCCAATCGTTTTCCGGTTTGAAGCGAAACTTTAACCTGAAGGAAAGATCGTTCCCCAATTTTCCCGAGACGATTGGCAAACCGCACACACGCGAACTCTACTCGAACGTTCGTCGCGCCCGGATTCGTTTTTTTGATCCGGAAGAGGTCTTTCCGCGCAAGCAAACTCCGAATGCGCTCTTAACCGCGTTGGTTTTTCCCTGTTACGATCCCGCGGCGCACACTCCCCTCCTCCGCCGCAAATCGCCGCTGGAGACCATGAATGCGCTCTTAGGCGAGGTTGCTCTCGCACAGAGTTGGACCCCATCGTGGATCTCCGCCACTGCCAGTCTTATCCCAGCTTTTGAGCTAAAATACCGCTTGCCGGAGCGCGCCGCAGCGATGCTTGCTTCCGAACTAAGTGACAGGAAGTAAGTGACGCTTGACCCGGCCCTTTCAATCATGTAGTCCGGCTGGATGACCATTTGGATTGCGGCTAACACATCGGTGTGAAGTTTTCGCGCGCAATCCAGGCTCTGGCAGGCCTCTGCTTGTTGGGGTGGGTCCTCGAGGGACAGTCGCAGCCTCCCCGAAGCATTCGGGTCGTCCTCGATAGTGGATATGCCCCTTACACATTTGAATCCTCGCAAGGGGAAGCCCAAGGCATCCTGGTGGATCAATGGAAACTCTGGGAGAAAAAAACAGGCATCAACGTACACCTCTTTTCGATGGACTGGGCGACCGCATTGAGCCGAACCCGCGCCGGAGATTTCGACGTCATCGACACGATTGTACAAACGGCTGAGAGGGGGCAGTATTTCGATTTCACACCTCCCTACGCCACCATCGAGGTTCCGGTTTTCTTTCGCAGGGGGATCTCCGGCATTACGGACATTCCATCGCTGAAGGGATTTACCGTGGGCATGAAACTCGGCGATCAACACATCGAAAAGCTTCGAGCCCAAGGCATCACCACACTGATAACATACGAGAACTACGAAGCGATGATCGAAGCGGCAAAACGCAACCAAATCAACGTTTTCGTGGCCGATGCCCCAGCGGCGCTTTACCTCCTCCATAAGGCGGGGATCGAAAGGGAGTTCAAACGTTCACTCCCCATCTTCCGAGATCACCTTCAGCGTGCGGTCGCCAAAGGGAATACCGCCCTTTTAAACCAGATAGTGGCAGGCTTCGCTGCCATCCCGCCCAAGGAATTGGAGCGCATTGATGAAAAATGGTTCGGCGTCACCGCTCACTGGACATCTCCCTACGTGGCCTACGCCGGATGCGCGACGGGAGCCGCCATTCTCCTCGCTCTGGGTCTGGCTGCCTGGAATCGACGCCTGAAGCAGGAGCTACTCAAGGGCACGGTGGCGCTCCGAGAGAGTGAACAGCGCTTTCGTCAGATCGCGGAAAATATCGACGGCGTCTTTTGGCTTACGACCGCTGATTTTGGACAGGTTCTCTATATCAGCCCCGCATACGAACGTTTCTGGGGTTGCAAAATTGCGAGCCTGCAGCGCAATCCACGATCCTTCCTTGAGGCCATCCATCCAGAGGATCGATCGCGCGCCGTCGCCAGTTTGTCCCAAGCCGCGAGCCACGGCTGCGAAGTGGAGTACCGGATTGTGCGCCCCGATGGCTCCGTTCGGTGGATCCGCGACCGCCGATTTCCGATCAAGGACCCAGCCGAAGCGGTTTATCGGATCGCCGCCGTCACGGACGACATTACCGAGCGCAAGCTGGCGGACGAGACTGTGAAGCAGGCGGACGACCGAGTCCGGCTCATCATTGACACGATTCCAATCATGGCGTGGACAGTCCGTCCAGACGGCGCCGTCGATTTCGTGAACAAGCGCTGGACCGACTACACCGGAATCTCGTTGGAAGCGGAAATAAAGACGCCGTCGCAGGCGATTCACCCGGATGACATGCCGGGTGCGATCAGAAAGTGGCTGGACGTGATCGCCACAGGTGAAGAGTACGAGGCTGAGATGCGCCTGCGCAGAGCCGACGGCGAGTACCACTGGTTTCTAATTCGAACCGTCCCATTGCGGGATGGAGCAGGAAAGATTGTCAAATGGTATGGAACAAGCACGGATATCGACGAGCGCAAACAATCCGAAAGGCAATCTTTGATGCTCATCGATGCCATTCCGCAGCAGATCTGGAGCGGCCCGAGGGATGGCTCGATTGATTTCTGCAACGAACGATGGCGGGCTTACACAGGCTTGCAGTTGGAGGAATTGCATGGCGACGGGTGGCAGCAGATCATTCATCCCGACGATCGAAAATTTCTTCTGACGGCCTGGCTGAGCTCGGTCGCAAACGGAATACCTTTCGAACTGGAAGCACGGCACCGAGCCAAAGACGGAACACATCGATGGTTTTTGGTGCGCGCCGTGCCATCCCGGGACGCGCAAGGGCGCATCATGCGATGGTACGGGACGAACACGGACATAGAAGATCGGAAGATCATTGAGAAAATGCTGCGCGATTCAGGCGAAAGGTTACGGGCCCTTTCCGCCCGGCTCGAATCCCTCCTGGAGGAGGAGCGCATTCGAATCGCCCGAGAAATCCACGATGAACTCGGCCAGACATTGACCGGGTTGAAAATGGATCTGCTCCGCGCCGAGCGCATGACCGAAGCATTGGAAAGCTCCCCCGCGGCCAACGCGCTCCTCGACACCCTCGTGGGAGCCACGGAACTGACGGATGGGATCTCCGCCACCGTGCAGGAAATCGCCACGGCCCTCCGTCCGGGAGTCCTGGACAAACTGGGGCTCGGCGCTGCCTTGCAGTATGAAGCACGACGCTTCCGTGAACGGACCGGACTTTTATGTGAAACCCGTCTTCCGGAACCGGAGTATCCTCTCACCGGAGAGATCTCAACGACGCTTTTTAGAATTTTCCAGGAATGCCTTACCAATGTCGCACGACACGCGCGGGCGACAAAAGTCCATGCCCTTCTGAAAATCGAGGAGGGCTGGGTCATCCTGCGGGTGGAGGACGATGGCCGCGGCATCACCGACGCTGAGCTTCTGAACCCGGCATCGCTTGGCTTACTCGGGATGAAAGAACGGGCCGCATTGATGAAGGGACTCCTCTCCTTCGAACGGGGTCTAGAGCGCGGGACTATCGTAACCGCCCGCCTGTTGTTGGAATGAGACGGGACGCATTATGATTCGGGTGTTGATCGTCGACGACCATGAGATTGTGCGCCGAGGCCTCCGCGAGGTCTTCGTGCAGCAATTTGAAGAGTTGGAGGTTGGCGAAGCCGAGAACTTCGACCGCGCCCTCGAGCTGATTGCGACTCGCCATTGGGATATTGTCTTATTGGACATTAATCTACCTGACCGCAGCGGCTTCGAGGTCCTCAGCGAGCTCAAGCGGCTTCGCCCAAACCTGCCAGTGCTCGTCGTCAGCGCTTATCCAGAAGAAGAATTCGCCATCCGCGCTTTCAAATTGAACGCTGCCGGTTACCTCAATAAAAGCAGCGCCGCCGATGAACTCATTAACGCCGCTCGGAAAGCCATGGCGGGCGGTAAGTACGTTACAGCGGTGCTCGCGGAGAAACTCGCGACTACCCTGGGTAACGATATTTGCGCGGCGCCTCATGAAAGCCTCTCCAATCGAGAGCTTCAGGTCCTGCGCATGATCGCCGATGGGCGCTCAATCAAAGAAATCGCTTCAGAACTCAACTTAAGCGAAAAAACCGTCGGAACATTCCGCAGCCGCATTTCCAAAAAGATGGGCCTTTCCACAAATGTTGAGCTGGTGCGCTACGCCTTGAAAAACAAGCTCGTCGAATAAGGTGGTTATCGTGTAGGGAAATCTCCTTACAACTCGATACTTATTTCCTTACACAAACTTTTCCTATCCAGCTTGCGTGGCAACAAGGAGTTTGTTTAGCTTTTGTGGTCCAAAAACCGAATCTTATCGTTTCGGCGGGGAAACAGGGTACAATAGCAGCACACCTAATTAATAGAATGAGTTCCAGCGTTGCTCATTCCGGAAGGTTCCGGCTCCATCTTACGCTATTGATACTCCTCCCGGTCATCCCCGCCCTCCTTCTGGCGATTTACACCGGAATTGAGCAGCGCAAACTGGGCAAACAAAGGGCGGAAGAAGGCGCAAGGATGCTCGCGCGGCTCGCCGCCACGGACCACGAACACCTCATTGACAGCGCTCGGCAGGTCCTGGCGCCCCTGGCGGATCTCCCTTTGATCCACACCACCAATGCCGCTTTCTGGAACGTCAATTTCAAAAACCTGGTGTTGCTGCAACCCCGGTACAGCAACGTTGGCCTCGTCGAAACCAATGGGCATCTATTTGCCAGCGCGGCAAAAGCCGCAAAAGCCGGGAATCTCTCGAATAGGGAGTTCGTTACGGAAGTCCTCCGCACCAGGACCTTTTCCTTTGGAGGGCTGGAACAAGATCTGGTGAGCACCCAGCGGGTGCTCACATTTGGTTACCCCGTTTTGAATCCGGAAGGGGCCGTCGTCCGAATCCTTTTCGCGACCCTTGATCTCGGTATCCTGGACACGCTTCCCGGCAAAACTCAGTTGCCACCCGCGGCTCGGATGTTGGTTTTTGACCGGAAGGGGGCTCTCCTGGCTCGGGGCGGCGAGGTGTCCACCGCCGCAGAATCCAGCGGTTCGCATCGGCAGCTTTTTGAAGCGATCGCGGCCCAGCGGGATGGCAGCATTCGCCTGGCAGACCCGGACGGGGTTCGCTATCTCTACGGGGTCGCTTCCGCACGCGATGCGGGAACGATCGGTCCCATCACCGCGGTCGGTTTTCCGAGCCACCTCGCGTTCGCGAATGCGAACCGGTTGCTTCTCCAAAATCTAGTGATCCTCGCCTTCGCCGCATGCGCAGCCATCGGTGTGGCCCAATTCTACGCGCGCAAATACATGCTGCGCCCCATGGATCTTCTCATGGAAGCCGCCAACCGCCTGGCGCAAGGGGATCTGCAAGTCCGCGCGGATTCGAAGCACTGTTTTGGCCTGTACCCGCTCGCGATTGCTTTTAATGCGATGGCCGAAAGGGTGCACGAACTCATTGCGGAATTGGAACAAAGGAATGGCCTGGTCGCCGCTGCCGAAAGCAAGTTCCGGGCGCTCATCGAGCAGTCCCTCGTCGGCATTTATGTGATTCAGGGCGGCAAGTTCGTGTATGTGAACCCAAAGATGCAGGAAATCTTCGGAGTTTCCCGGGAGCGGCTTCTCGATTCGTCCATTTACGATTTCATCCCCCCCCAAGATCAGGAACTGGTGCGCGGAAACATCCGGAAGCGGCTGGCTGGAGAGGTGCAAAGCGTTCGCTACACGCTCGCAATCGTCCATGGAAATGGATCTCGCCGCGACGTGGAGGTTCACGGCAGCCGGACTGCTTACGAAGGCACCCCTTCGATCATTGGGGCGATGCTTGACATCACGGATCGGAACGAAGCCGAAAAGGCCATCCGCCAACTGAATGCGGAACTGACTGAACGGGTCGCGGAACGCACGGCTGAACTCAGCGCGGCCAATGTGCAACTCGCGCAAAGTTCGAAACTCAAAGACGAGTTTCTCGCCAACATGAGCCACGAACTCCGGACTCCGCTAAACGCAATTCTCGGACTGAGCGAGGGATTGATCGAGCAGGGCGAGCAAGCCTTCACTCCGCGCCAATTGAAGTCTCTCAAAACAATTTTCAACAGCGGAACTCACTTGCTCTCGCTCATCAACGACATTCTCGATCTCTCCAAGATCGAAGCCGGAAAGATGGATTTGAAGTTTTCATCGGTGAATGTGGAAGAGTTTTGCCAGGGATGCCTGGCTTTTGTCCGCACGCAAGCGATGCAGAAGAAGATCGGCATTGTGTTCGAAAATTCCTGCGAAACGCCGAGCCTCGAGGCCGATCCCAAACGACTCAAACAGATCCTCGTCAATCTGCTGACCAACGCCGTGAAATTCACTCCCGAGGGCGGCCGTATCGGGCTGTCCGTGGAGACTCCATCGGCGGAAAATATTGTTCGAATCACCGTTTGGGATACTGGGATAGGCATCGCCCCCGCGGATGCGGCGAAGTTGTTTCAGGCCTTCACTCAGATCGACTCCGGTTTGAGCCGGGCACAGGAAGGTACCGGCCTCGGTCTCGCATTGGTGGCGAAGCTCGTGGAATTGCACGGAGGCAGCGTGGCTCTGGAAAGTGAACCGGGAAAGGGAAGCCGTTTTATCATCATTCTACCGAAAGTTGCTTCCGCACCAATCGCCCCGGTGCCGGAAATTCCTCAAAATCGCCAGAACTACTCTCGCGCCATGATTATTGAGGATGATGTCATAGCGGGTGAGTTGATTATCGGATTTCTTCAAGAACTCGGGATTAAAAGCGTCCTGCATGTCCTCGATCAGGATGCCGTTCAGACAGCTCTAAAAGAACGTCCCGATTTTATCATCCTCGACCTGGTTTTGCCCACGGATAGTGGATGGGTGCTGCTGGCGAGACTAAAAGACCACCCTCAAACCCGCGACATTCCCATCATCGTCGCTTCCATGATCGACGAGCCGCAAAAGTCGCTCGCCCTGGGCGCCGCGGCGCATCTGACCAAACCGATTACACGCAAACACCTCGCGGATTTTTTGCAGCGCGGAAGCGTTCCCAGGACTCTCCTTCCGTGGAGGGAGGAACCTGGCAGTGTCCCAGGAGGTCCATTGATCCTTTTGGCGGAGGACAACGAAGCCAACATTCAGACAATTGGAGGCTACCTTCAGGACAACGGCTACGAATTGCGTTGCGCCGAAAATGGCACGGTCGCGGTGGAACGCGCCCGAACGTTGCGTCCCGCTTGCATTCTCATGGATATCCAGATGCCCGTCATGGATGGTTTGACTGCCATTAAAGAGATCCGCTCTGATCCCACGCTCCAGGAGATTCCGATCATCGCCCTCACCGCGTTGGCCATGCCGGGGGACCGGGAACGTTGCATCGCCACCGGAGCAACGGATTACATGAGCAAGCCGGTCAGCCTGAAGGCGCTCAAGGCACTTATCCATCGCCTGCTGCAGCCCGCGAGCGTTTCCCAAAAGGACGTGCATACCCCATGAAACATATCCCTCTTATTTTGGTAGTCGACGATGTCGAAGCCAATCGCGATACCCTCGTGCAACTCCTCGACGCCAAGGGTTACCGGCTCGCGGAAGCCGCCGACGGTCCAGAAGCCATCAGACTCGCCAAGGCTGAGCCTCCAGACCTCATCCTGCTCGACGTCATGATGCCAGGCATGGACGGCTTCGAGGTTTGCCGCCGTCTGCGAGCCGATCAGGTGCTTGCTGAAGTTCCCATTGTGTTGGTGACGGCATTGGATGATCAGCAATCTCGCCTCACGGGCTTAGAGGCTGGAGCGGACGATTTCATCTCAAAGCCATTCAATCGCCTGGAGCTTTCCGCTCGCGTCCGCGGTATCACTCGGCTCAATCGATATCGCCGCTTGACCGAAGCCCAGGACACGATTCGGGAGCAAACGGGACTTTTGGACCAGGCCCGGGACGCCATTTTAGTCTCCAAGCTCGACGGTCAAATCACTTACTGGAACCGAAGTGCTGAACGGGTCTTCGGGTGGCCCGCCGAACTGGCCTGCACTCGGAACCTCGCGGAATTGTTCAATGAGGCGATTGAGGTCGAACCAGCATTGGCGATTGTCCAGGAAAAGGGCGAGTTCGTGGAGCAGATTTCACGAAACGGATCGGTGCTCGAAAGCCGCTGGAACCTGATGCGAGGAGAGGATGGGCAGCCCAAAGCGATCATGCTGATCAATACCGATATCACCGAGACCAAGAGACTCGAGGCCCAACTGCTGCGAAACCAGCGCATGGAAAGCATCGGGACACTGGCGGGCGGTATCGCTCATGATTTAAACAACGCGCTGGCCCCGATCCTGATGTCAGCCCAGTTAGTGCGCCTTCGAACTGCTGATGCGGAAACGCTTCACGTGATCGATATTCTGGAGAAAAGCGCCACGCGAGGAGCGGAGATGGTAAGGCAGGTGCTTACTTTTGCCCGTGGAATGGATGGGAAAGAAAGCACGGTCCAACTGAAACACTTGATCAACGATATCGTAAGTATGGCGCGGCGGACGTTCCCCGCCTCAGTCGCAATCAAAGAGGAGCTTCCTCCGGATGTCTGGCTGGTTGCTGGCAACCCCACTCAACTCCACCAGGTCTTGCTGAATCTCTGCGTCAACGCGCGAGATGCGATGCCGGCGGGTGGAACTATCACGTTGCGCGCGGAAAATCTTCAGCTCAGCGAGGACGGGGCCGGTGGCCATCCTGATGCCAAACCCGGCCGGTACAGCATGATCAGTGTACGGGATACGGGAACTGGGATTCCACCACAGGTTCTGGAAAGAATCTTCGAGCCGTTCTTTACCACCAAAGAACCCGGGAAGGGAACCGGCCTCGGTCTGTCGACGGTTCAAACCATTGTGAAGAATCACAACGGTTTTCTAAAAGTGGACACGGCTGAAAATAAAGGAACAGAATTTCGGCTATTTTTCCCGGCTGCATCGTCCGATTCCACTTCTGCCGATACGCGGTCAGCGTCACTCCCGGCGGGCAACGGGGAATGGATACTCATTGTGGACGATGAGGCGCTGATCCGGGACATAGCGCGTCAGACGCTGCAGGCTTATGGCTACCATGCTCTGGTGGCCAGCAACGGAGTCGAGGCTGTCACCATCTCCGCGAAAAACATTGGTAAAATCAGCGCCATGCTGGTGGATATGACCATGCCCCTCATGGATGGGCCCGCCACAATCGAGGCTGTCCGGGTCGTCGATCCAGCAATCAAAGTGATCGTGACGACGGGATCCAGCGGTCATGGCAAGCAGCTCCAGGGCGATTCAGTGACACTGCCGCAACTGGAGAAGCCTTACACCCCGGAACAGCTTCTGCACTCGATCAACGACCTGCTCCAGGGGTTGGATGCGAATTCAAAACTCAAGGAGGCGGCCGGAACGGCCTAACCTCAAAATCCGCCTTATGAAACGTGTTCTCGTGATCGAAGATGACCCCGCCATGCGCGATATGGTTGAAATATTCCTGCAAAAATCAGGGTTCCACACTGCTTGCGCGGAAGATGGCAAGAAAGCGCTTCGGCTATTCCAGAGTGAATCCTTCGATCTGGTCATCACTGACATGGTGATGCCGGAAATGGAGGGCATCGAGACGATCCAGGAATTACGAAAGCTGCGGCCCGATATCAAAATCATCGCCATGTCGGGCGGGGCTTTGGGTTCACCTGCGTACCTCGGAGCGGCCCGGCATCTAGGTGCCAATCTCACGCTCAAGAAGCCATTCCAGCATGCTGCTCTCATTGAGGCAGTGACGTCCCTCATCGGAGTGAGCCAATGAGGACGCTGCCCGCATCGGAAGCGCAGTGAAGCTGCGCCTCCGAGCGGCGTTTGAGAACGGCGAGGATGCTACGGCACCGAAACGATCCTGTAATAGGCCGTTACCTGGGATGCCGTTGGATCCGTGAATGTGGACGAAGCTCCCGTTGCGTTGACACGAGGCGACAACGAAAGCCAGGGGTCGGTTAGTTTCGTCTTTCGTTGCACATCATAAGCGATGCCGCTGCTGGAAGACCACGAGAGTGTGAAACTCTTGCTGCCGGTGGCATAGGAGGACGACAACACTTTGATTTCCTTGGGCAGCTCGGTGACGACGAACGGCGAGGCAGGAACTGGAACGGTGTTGTTGTAACCATTCGCGCTCAGGAAGAAATCATCGAATAGAATGTTCGTGATTCCCTGGCTCGCGCCCATCGACGAGATGAACAGATGCGTCAGATTCGTGCTGGGAGCACCGAAGAAAGGATCAATGTTCACCCCGTCACGATCCGAAATGTAATCCTGGAAGAGGGTGGTCCGAGCGGCATCTCCTTCCTTCTGGATAAAAACCGAGTAAAGATCGCCAGGGTCGAAGGCGCGATTCTCAACGTCGATCCAAACATTGTAGATCTTTCCTGGTTGAATCACGTCAGAGACGACGTCATAAACCGCGCCGACTCCGTTGTGAGCCTGAAGATCGATAGTATTCCCTTCCCCGGCGAAGCGTTCAATCCGGATGTACGGACCAACGCTCGAGTTGAAATCGCCGTTGAATCGAATCGGACGATCGGTGAGGCCCAGGGTGAGAATGATGGATGGGAAACCGTCGTCCGGTGCCACCCACATGCGGAAGAACAAAGTGGTCTTCTTGCCCTCGGGTATCGTTAGGGACCTCAGGGGCAAGGCGGCAAGGTCATTTCCATCCACCACGCCCATGACCGAGTTGGCGATCAGATTGGCCACGCGGACTTCACCCTCCGGGTTCGACCAGTTTCCTTTGCCGCCGATTGGACCGGGCGTGAGAGAATTAAAATTCTCCAGAGCGCGCCAGTTTGGACTCACGTTTGGAATACTGGCGACAGTGACGAGGGAAGTGATGCTTTCGCCAGTTCGAGAGGCGATCAACGAAAACGTGGTCGTCTCATTGATGGTTGCTTCAGCCGAACCCGCTCCGAATTGCGATTTTGCCGTGACGTCTCCAACCCCGCCCGAAATGGTTAAAGTCGCATCGGCACTCGCTTGCCAGCGCAAGGTGACCTTGTCCCCTTTCGAGGCAGCGGCGAAATCCGCGGTAAAGGAACGGATATCCAGCGGCAGTTTCTTGGTAAAAACGTTCGGAACCCCATTGGAATAAACGCTTCCGATTTCTGCCGGAGTGAGGCCGCGCTTCCAGAGGGCCACGTCATCAATCAGGCCCGTGACCCATGAACCGGGGGAAGCGCGCAGGATGCCACCGACGCTGGTGTCGTTCACATTCAGATTGAGGGGTTCCTTCGCTGGGATGACGAGATCATCAGCAACGCCATCAATATAAATCTTTCGGGAGCCGTCGGTTTCCTGGACATAAAGTATGTGCCTCCAGGTGTCGTCCAGTGGCTGGTTCACCGTGACGAGATGGTTCACGGTCGTGGTGCCGGATTGCCGAATGAAAAGGTCCAGTGTGCCATCGACATTATGAGTCCCCAGGTTGAAAAGAGGGTCACTATTCCCGGTGTTGCCTTCCGAAAAGAGCCGCAGATCGTTCTGCCCGATGCCGGGCACTTTGGCCCAAAACGAAATGGTGAAAGCGGGATGTTGATTAATCGGGAGGCCCTCACCGGCCTTATGCACCCGCGTCAGGAGCGTTTTTTTGGCGTTCGAGAAATTGAAGGCCTTTCCAATTTTGCCCGTCACCAGGTCACCGGCAGTGAGATTGTTCAAATCCAGATCATAACCGCTCACCACGTCGGGGGTTTTGGTTCCCTGCACCACATCCAGTGGCCAGTGCGAAACCAGGCCGTTGGCAATCGGCGAGAACACACTGGTGAGCCCCTCCTTATTGAGCTTGGTTATTTCCGCCTGCGTCAGTGCCCGTTTCCAAAGCGCCACGTCGTCGATCAAACCGGTCATCCAGGACCCGGGCGAAGCGCGCAGAATGCCACCGATGGTGGTGTCATTTACATTGAGATTCAGCGCTTCCTTGGCGGGGATCACGAGATCGTCCGCCACCCCATCGATATAAATCGTGCGGGAGCCCGTACTATCTTGAACGTAAACGATCTGGTGCCAGGTATCGTCCAGTGGCTGATTCACCGTGACGAGATGGTTCACCGTGGTGGTGCCGGATTGCCTAATGAAAAGGTCGAGGGTGCCATCGACATTATGAGTCCCCAGGTTGAAAAGCGGATCACTATTCCCCGTGTTCCCTTCCGAAAAGAGCCGCAAATCGTTTTGTCCGGTCCCGGCGACCTTCGCCCAAAACGAAACGGTGAAAGCGGCATGCTGATTGATCGGAAGGGCTTCTCCGGCCTTATGGACGCGTGAAAGCATGGTCTTCCGCGCGTTGGAAAAACTGAACGCTTTTCCCCTCACGCCCGTGACGAGATCTGCCGCGGTGAGGTTATTCAGGTCGAGGTCATACCCGCTGACCAGATCGGGTGTTTTCGTCCCCTGGATTTCATCCAGCGGCCAGTAAGAGACAAGCCCCACGGACAAGTCCTGAGCTTGGGTGAGGTGAGTGAAACCAGCAGCCAGGGCCAGACCCAGGATGGGCTTCAGCCGTTTTTGGGCATTCAAAATGCAGTTCATGTTTGGATTGTTGAAACGGTAAATCAGCAAGCGGAGACGCGAAAAGGCCAGCGCCTGCTGACGGGTTGTTTGGATTAGGTTTACCTTATGAACTGCATTCCTTGAAGTCAAGTTCAACTCCGAGGCGCGCATTCCAATCCCGGGGGTGTTTTGTAATCGCCGTTTTTCCGCTGTCAGCGGAAATTTGCATCGTGAACAAAGATCCGAAATCCTACGAGGTGCAAGGACGGCAACTGAAGTGCGTGATTTGCAGCCATGACGAATTTATGCGGCGCGAGGGCCAGTTAAACACGAAAACCGCCACCTTCTTCAACCTCGATTGGACCAACCCTTCAGCGCTCTGCTTTATCTGCGCGCACTGCGGTTACATCCATTGGTTTTTGCCCAAGTGAGCGTAAATCCGTCCCTTTTAAGGACACGATGATCTATTTAGAGCCTGTCCCAAAGGCTGGTGGCAGCCGAGGTCACGAGGCTCTGAGTTTACGCGTCGCCCGGAGATTTCAGGTCATGGCGAGCAGAAGGTCCTGCGCCGTTGACGGCTGGAGGTCGTCAGGCCTTCCGGCGAGATAAAGTTCGGTCAGGGACGCCATCGACACATGCTGGACGTCTCGAAAGCCGGTTTCACGAGCCAGTTCCAACATTTCTGACGGACTGAAGCTCGTGAAAGTGGCGTTCGTCCCGCCCTGAAGCGGGCGGTCCTCCGGCTCGGTGAGGTCCGGGCTCAGCCCGAACGACATGATGAGCACGGACCCGCGCGCGAGCGTTGCACATTGCCGCAGACTCTCCGTGATGGCGCCATGAGTAAGGTACATCGACACCCCGGACGAAGACACCACCGCCGGCCGGTCCGGCTCGAAGCCAGCATTGACCAACGAGTCCTTCCAGGAGCGGTCGGATTCGAAATCGAACGGCACCAGCCGCAGCCACCTCGGAATTCCGAAACCGATTTCGAGGAGACGCTGTTCCTTCCAGGCCTGGGGACCTGGGCGGTCGACTTCGAAGACCGTTAGGCGTCCGGCGACCTCCGCTCGCCGCTGGGCAAAGGTGTCCAGGCCGGCCCCTAGAATGACGTACTGCCGCATGCCGAGCTGGACCTGCTCGGTCACCAGGTCTTCGATGTAGCGGGCACGGAGGACGATGGAGATTCGCAGCCGTTTGGCCGTCTCCTCACTCATCCCGGGAGGCAGTCGCACGGGACGTTCATGGCCGGTCAGGCGGAGGCCAACTTCATCCACCAAAATATGGGGCGGGGGATCGGAATCGACGTGCATCGCTCGCAGTAAAGCCGAGCCGACTGAGGAGCGATCGGGGGTTAGAGACGGTTGGTCCAGCATGGTTCCTCCTGGGACGTTACGCGTTTGGTGAGAGTCAAACGAGGAATTAACTAGCGATGCTCCGGCGCGAAGAAAAGCGAATTGTGCATTTCACCCCAAAGGGGGGCCTGCATGCCCCACCTCTAACCCCCTTTTGCCACAAAGCACCCGGATTTTAGGCAACCGGCGCTAAACTCGCCACAACTCCGGCTTTTCGCGTGACTACAGTTGTGATGCGTCTGGCTCGGAGCAAAACAACGCAACATGAGGACCTCTAAACAAATCATAGGCGGCCTGACTCTGCTGCTGGGGTTGATCGCCTCGGCGCCCAAGAGCTTGGCGCAAGGCTGAGTAGTCGCCCGTGTCAGCTCGCCCAGTTTGGGCGCAGCATCGTATCAGGAAAAGGGAACCTGGACTGCGGCCGTTTCGCATCGCTGGCAATATTCTGACAAGCATTTTGTCGGAGATGTGGAGCAGGTCTATCGCGAGAAGGAAGGGAGTCAGGTCATTAACGACATTCATGTCGTCGACCTGTCGGTTGGCTATTCCGTGACCAAACGGATCGGCCTCAACCTCTCCATTCCATTCCAATTCGCGACAAGGTCTCAGGCGATTCGCGATACCCGAAGAGCGGGTGGCGTGCTGGTTAATCCGAGTGCTTACGCGGCCCCTGACGGGACTGTCAACGGCGCGGTCATTAACCGGTTCGAAACCTCCGCCTACGGGCTGAGCGACATCAAACTGCTGGGATCGTATTGGGTGTTGGATCCGGACACTCACAAGAAAGGAAATATTTCACTCGGCCTGGGTGTTTTGTTCCCGACTGGTGAGGAAAATGAGCAGGATACCTTCACGGCGTTCAACGCGACAACGGGTGCATACACGGCCTCGAAACAGGCGGTGGATAACTCGATTCAACCGGGCGCGGGCGTTTGGGGGATTATTTTCGACATGGCTGCTTTCAGAACCATTTTCGAGAATTTCAATCTCTTCGTCGCCGGCACTTATATCTCCACGCCTGAAAGGGATGCTGGAGTTATATCCGGAAATCCGGCGACCAGTACTACCATTTGGTCGGCGAATGACGCGTATATTGCGCGAGGTGGTTTTGCCTGGACCTTCTGGCCAAAACAAGGACTCACCTTCACGCTGGCCGGACGTCTCGAGGGGGCTCCCCCGGAAGACCTGATCGGCAACAGCGGTGCCCGGCGGCGCCCAGGTTATGGAGCTTCCATCGAACCCGGGCTGGCAATCACCAAAAACAAGTGGTTCGCGTCCTTTAGCACACCGGTCGCACTCTACCGGAACCGCCAGAATGACGTGACCGGGAACTCAGGTGATGCCGCGTTCGCGGACTTCATGACCCTGGCCAGTATTGGTCGCAGTTTCTAAGGGTTTATCCCTGTAACGCGATTCCTCCCGCGTTACCCTGATAGCCCCGCCTGTGAAAGCAGGCGGGGTTTTCCTTTTACGAGGCAAAATTCCGAGCGCTGGCTCTGGCAAAGGCGGCCCAATTCATCGATTGTTCCGTTCGCTGAGGATGCGACCTGGTTAAAAGCTTTCGGAAACCCAAGCAACCAGGCCTCACTTCACTCGAAATCCAGGGGCTTCCCGGCGCGAGGAACTGCCTTGGTGTAGTCCTCGCCCAGCAGCTTCGCGATGGTTGCTGCAATCTGATTCTGGCCGACCACATTGCCCTTCCGCTCACCCAGCGGCTTGGTATCTGGACCGAGGACCGCCACCCAGATTGATTCTGCTCCTTTGATTTGGGCGCCATGTTCCTTCCAACCAGAGGGTCCGCTTCCTCGCCCATGATCAGTGGAAAGAATGAAAGTGGTTTTTCCCCGAAATTCTGGCACTTCCTGGAGCGCCTTCCATAACTCCCCAACGTAGGAATCGACGCGGTGCGCCGCGTGCAAATAAAGGTCATAACGTCCTTCGTGGGCCCATTCATCAGTCTCACTGTAAGCGATCCAGACCACTCGCGGCTTTTTCGCCCGCGCATATTCCAGGGATGCGTGGTGGAAAAATACGTCGAAAGTCATATCGGGCCACACCGGAGTAATCCCTTTCGCCAGCGAACGTGACTGCCGCATCCCATCCGTCGCATCCCGGAGCGTGTCTTCGTCGTATCCTGTCCAGATCGGGATTTTTGCGCGCCGCGCATTCAGAATAAAAGGAAACACGTCCCAATTGGCGAAAGCTACGACACGTCCGGCAAAATCTCGTTTCCCATTCAACCACTCCAGCACGCTCACGTTTTCGTTCGCAATCTTCGCATTCTGTGTGATGCGGTCATCGGCAAACCCGGTTAGGATCTCGTTAAACCCGGGATAGGTAAAATTCTTCCCGTTCGTCACCCGAGCCATGCTGCCCAATTTTTGGTTCCCAAAAATCTGGCCCTCTCGTGCGATCGTTTTCCAGAAAAAGGGAAACAGCGCCTCCCGGCGTTCTTCGGCTGTTTGACGCCAGAATGCCTTCCGCAAGCTGTCCGTATTGCTCACTCCCCCAGCCTTTGAAATCAACTGTTCCTCGGCACCCGAAAACACTTCCTGCCAGCGCGTGCCGTCCAGGGTAATCAGAAAAACATATTCCGTCCTGGTATCCTTGGCCGGAATATTGAACCCGGCGGCCAGGAGGAGCAGCAAAATCCATCGGGTCATCAATCGGTGCGGCATGAATTCGTTCTAACCGAGCGCGACGATTTCAGCCATTGAATTTCGAAAAGACTCCGGCGCGAATCGTGGATTCGCAGCCCCTCAAGGCGATGACTTGAGGTCCGGGTCATGGTACTCCAGCCAATCCCAATTCAAGCTTTCAGCCAACGCCCGGAGGTCCGAGCCTTTGGGCGGTTTCACCATGTAAAAATCACTTCCTAGATGGCTGGCACGATGGACATCAGCGGGCTCACGCGAGGAGGAGAGGATGATTACCGGCAATTCTTTTAAATGCGGCTGCGCACGAATCCAACTTAAGACCTCAAACCCATTCATGAGGGGAAGCTTCAGATCCAAAAAAACCGCTTTGGGAAGGGGATATGCCGCACGGTCACAGAATTTGCCGGTGCCCGATAAATACTCGATCGCGAGACTGCCATCTTCGGCCAATTGAATGGGATTTTTTATCAAGGCTCCCTTCAAGGCCCGTTGCATTAAGAACACGTCATCCTCGTTATCCTCAACAAGCAACATGATTCCAGGAGTTTTCACGAGGCTTTCGGCAGGGTGAGACAAAACCGGCTGCCGCGATTCACCTCGGACTGAACTCCGACCGACCCACCCATCCGTTCCACGGCCTTTTTTACGATCGCGAGTCCAATTCCGGTGCCGGTGAAGGTTTTTTCCGAATGCACTCGGCCAAACAATTGGAAAATTTGGTCGCGGTGCGCCGGGGAAATCCCGATCCCATTGTCCTCGCAGTAGATTTTTACTCGATCGCCCGTCGATTCTGCCCAAACCCTCACTCGCGGATGCACCCCTGGCGCCACAAACTTAATCGCGTTACCCAGGATATTGGCGATGCATTGGGTTAAATAGGATTCATGGCCCATCACGACGGGCAACGGTCGCTCCACCGTAACCGTCGCTTTCTCCGTCAATTCTGGGTAGCTGCGGAGGATGTCGTCCATCAGAGTCTCAAGCGCAATCGGATCGAGCCGAATCTCCCCTTTGGATACCTTGCTGTAGGCCAGCACGTCCTGGACCAGCAGATCGAGCCGGGCCGCGGAGCGTTGAATTCGCGAAAGATATTCCTTTCCATCCTCGCTGAGCCCTCTCTCCTCGAGCAGGGCTTCAGCATAGCCTTGCATCGCCCGCAGGGGAGAACGTAAATCGTGGGAAACGCTGTAGGAAAATGCTTCCAGCTCCGCAATCGACTCCTGGAGCCGTACCGTTCGCTGCTCTACTCTCAGTTCCAACTCCCGGTTTGAACGTTCCAATTCCTCGAGCACGGAACGCAGTTGGTACTGCTTGCGTCGATGGCGAAGGGCTGTGTCGACCACACTTTTGAGCGTGACCATCCGGAGCGGACGCTCCACCAGTGTCACATTCAGCGCGAGCGCCTCCGGCAATGTGGTCGCCTTCCCTCCCTCCCGCGCCAGCACGATTAACGGAAACCCGGACCAGGCGGGTTCGCCCTCCAGGAGACGTTGCAAGTGGCCCTCATGGTCAGCGACGACGGCCTCGTACGTCAGAAGGGCCGCTCCCGCGCCATGCTCGATCTGCCCGCACATTTCGATCAAGTCGGCGCAAGCGAACGCAGAAATGCCCGCCCGGTCCAGACCGCTCACAACACGTTCCGCGTCTTTCGCGGTAGGCATCAACACGAGCAGACGCTCGTCGCTGTCATTCGTGCCGCTCACGTGTTTAGCGAGCCCCGGAGACCTTCTTCGGCTCCTCCATCTTTAAACTGCCATTGTATTCCGGAACTCCCGTCATAATCCCAGTGAAACCTTTCAGCGGCGGACCCACACTGACTCCGTCGGAGCTAATGACCAGTTGGTGAATCGTTCGTTTATGTGGCCCTGTCCGCTTCTTGAAAACGCTGATCGCCTGTTTGATCTGTGCATCGGATTCAAAATACCGGAAGAGGAGCACTGTATCCGCCAGGTAACTGACATCGATATCGCCTCCGCTTTTATTCGACCCGAGGAGCATGCCGTGCTGGGCGACCACGATGATCGTGGTGACTCCTTTTTGATTTAAATAGGCAAACATCTCATGCAGGTGCGCGGTCAAAAAGCGTTCTTCAGGCATCGCATTCAGATACCCATTCAGGCTATCGATGAGCACCACTTTCGCGCCCGCCTCCACCGCGGTTCGCACCTCATAGGCAAATGCTCCCGCCGACATTTCTGCGGGGTCGACCTGTTGGGTGTGCAGTAAACCTTCATTAATGTAAGCCCTCACTCCTCCTTCTTTGCCAAGGCAGAGCTTTTCGGTGCGCTCGATCATCGTGCCGAGAACCTCGTCAAAAACATACACCGCCGCCTTTTGCTTCCGTTGCAGAGCAGTGATGACGTACTGCATCGAAACGGTTGACTTTCCCACGCCTGCCGGTCCCAGGAGCAACGTGGTTGTTCCAGCTGACAACCCGCCCTCCAAAAGGGCATCGAGATTCTCAATGCCGCTCGCGCAGACCTCCATTGAGAAACGATCGTGATGATCAGCCGCCACGAGGCGGGGATGCACCACCATGCCGCCTTGCTTCAATTCATAATCGTGGTACCCCTCCCGAAAATTCGCTCCGCGAATTTTTGTCACGAAGAGACGCCGCCGTGCCCGCCCATACTCCGGCAGATTGCGTTCCAGCACGATGTTGCCTCCCACCAAACTCTCCGGCTGCACATCTCCCATTTGAAAAGTCCGGTCGTCCAGGGAAAGCACCGTGATGTTCCTGTCCATAAAATAACCCTTCAGCGACAAGAGCTGGCGCCGGTAACGGAGCGGGTCACCAGACATCAATCGCAACTCGGCCAATCCATCAAAAACGACATGCGCCGGTTTGACGCGCTCGACCTCAGCAATGATCGCCTTCGTCGTCTCGCCGAGTTCTGTTTCCGATGGATGAAACACCGACACCTCGGATTCGCCGCTGATATTGGCGGGGGAGCGGGAAAGGTCGCATAATTGAATCCCCTCCAGGTTCCAGCCGTGGCTGGCGCAGGCATTTTCCAAGTCCTTCGTCGTTTCCGTGAGCGAAACATATAGACAAACCTCGCCCGTATTCACCCGGCTCCGGGCGTATTGGAGCGCGAGCGTCGTTTTGCCGGATCCAGGGTCCCCTTGCACCAGGTAGAAACCATTCCGGGCAAAGCCTCCCATTAAAACCTCGTCCAAGCCCGGAACGCCGCTTGGTATCAGCGCGTGATTGCTGCTCATATATATTCAATGCTGGACCCCTCTGCCCACAAAAGCCTCCGGCCAGACCCTTAATCCAGCCTCTTTTCTGGTAGTGTCATCCGTACGCATTAAAGCGAAAACATACCGTTTTCGCCATCAGGGTTTTCCCCGACTTAAAGTCTCTTTTAGAAGCTAGCACCCGCCCCGCACAAATCCCCATCAATCATTCAATCCTTGCCCAGCCAGAATCTTTTCAGTGCACTTTTCAATTCTCGCGAGTCGCGTCTTCGATTGCTTCGCCCCGGAAAAATAAATTATGTAGCCCCTTTGCCGTCCTGGCGTCAGCGCACGAAATGCCTTTTCCAAAGCCGGCCGCGTCTCCCATTCGCTTTGCAACTCCTCCGGAACCTTGAATTCCGAAATCGACTTGTACTGCACCTCCAGCCCCGCCTTTTCCGCTTCGATCGCTTCCTTAACGTACTCTTTCAAGACCTTTTTCGTCTCCCTGATCTCCCGCACGCTGGTGAACCGCATTTGCCGCGCCGCCTGCGTATTCTCACCAGGCAAAATCAAAACCTTCTTTGGATCCTTCAACAACGCGCCTTTGCAAAAGATCAGCGCGCAATGCTCCTTGAATCCAACCATGATAACCACGTTGGCATCCTGAAACGTGTAGCAGGCCTTGCCCCACTTCAATTCCTCCTGAAGTCCGCAACCGAGCAGGATCCCTCGCAACTCCGTCATTTCCTGTCCCCACTTTTTAGCCCTCTGCAAATATTCATCCACCTTCGCGTTCGTGTTCATCGCTTCGAGTTTCCAGCCAAAGCCTTCAAAGCTTCAACCGCAAAATCCTCCAGCTACCTCACCTTCCTCAGCTACCTCACCCGATCACCCCCCCCTCAACCCGAGCCTTGACAAGGACCATATAGTTGCTAACCTCATTCACGTATGGTTAGAATTTGGCAGCGATATCCAAAATAGCCCGGTGAGAAAAAACTCCCCGCGTCTATTTCATTCGCCACCATCAGATTTTGGCCGATCAACTATCGCCGGAGTTCTTTGACATCTTAAAGTCAGTCGCAATCCCTCCCGAGTCAGGGGCTAAAGACAACCGGGCGGCGAGAGACCTTTTTGTTCTCTCGCCGCCCGGGCGCCTGATCACAATTTCGGGATCTGATCACAATTTCGATCCTTTGCCGTAGCAAAAGATCGGCCTCCGCAGCCCTCCTCGCGAAGGAGCGCCGCCCCCGGCCTGATCACAATTCCCGGAATTGCCCACCGCTCACGGATGATTCTCAACCGGAGTCCTCCGCTCCGGCGAGTTAGGCATGATCCCGAAACTCCCAGGCCCAATACCCCAGCGAGTATCGTAATCCAAGTCGATAATACTATTCGTGATCGCCCACGCTCCTCGCGGCACATCACGAAGATCCCCGGTATAGGCCATTCGATAAGGCTCAAGCATTTGATCGGAAATGGGTTGATCGAAGAAGGGTTGAAGTTCACGCACGTCGTTCGGCAGCTTGCCATCCGTTTCCTTCACGAACTTTCCCAAAACATCGCTTAATGTATTAACCAAAATATTCCGGGCGAAGCGGCGCATCTCGGACATCGTCTTGCGAACCCCTATTTCGGTCTCCAGGTCGGCGTTCTTCGCCATTCCAAGCCAGGCATCCTCCGCGACCAACGCCAGCTCCGGAATGCGTTGGCGAGGCCGTTGTTGAAAAAGTTCCCGCAACCTTGCCTCATTCGCCTTCCATTTGAGAGCTTGTTGCAAAAATGGATCGGATTTCACGGACGGCTCTTGAGATTGCTCTCTCGTTTCGCGTCGCATGTTCGCGACCTGCCCTCTCAGGCGTGGAAGCTCGGCCAGATCCCGGCGAAGTTTCGCGCCTTCCGCCCGTAATGCGTCGATCTGAGCTTGGGCTATTTTCAGTTGCGCGGCCACTTGCTCATTAGGCAAGGCAGCCTGAACCACCTGCTTCTTGAGATGTTCCGCTTCTTCCTTGAGTTGCCTTGATTGCCGAACCTCATAAAGACTCGTTCCGATCGCGATCACGAGCACACTGGTCACAATGGATTTTTGAACGGTGGTCATAGAGATTGTTTGAGCGGTAGTTGCGGCGAAGGGCGAGATAACGGATGCCGAGGAAAGCGCCGCCGCCGAGATTCCCTGCAAAAGCCCGGCTGGCGCCGCCGTAACGGCATTGTTCGAAATCGCCATCGCGATGGCCGTCGCGCTCCCTTGCACCCCCGCTCGAGAAAAACTCTCACGCAAGCGATCGAGGGCGCGGCTCACTCGCTTTTGAGCCGCATCCTCGCTCACTCCCAACACATTCCCAATGGAGCGAAAGTCGCGATTTCTGAAGAATCGCAACAGCAGCGCTTCGCGGTCCGGCTCACTCAAGGTCGCCAGAGCCTCATCCAAAATTGGACTCACCTCTTCCCAATCCAATGCTTCGGCAGGTTCTTCCGGCATAATCTTCATTTCCCGCGCGTGGCGCCGCCGTTCTCCACGGGTTTGGCTCAACGCCTCGAAACGAACCGCTGTGTGCAGCCAGCCTATAACCGATAGGTCAAAAGTCTTGGTGAGTGTGGACGCTTTGCGCGCGAGTTGAGTGAAGACGATCTGTGAAATGTCGCACGCGAGGGATTCATCCCGCACCTGGCGAAGCGCCGCAGAATAAACAAAACCGGCATGCCGCTCCACCAGCTCCCGGAACGCCGCCTCATCCCGCTGGTCCGCGTAGTGCCGAAGCAAAGTCAGATCACACAGTTCCTGCATCTACTGATATAACAGCCGTGGAACCCCAAATCCGACAGGGAAAATCATCCAGCAGAACGGGACGCAATGCGCGGCTTTGTCAGCCCTGGGGAGCCCGCAATGCTTGCAGCAACCCTGGGTTGTCCTGAGCACTGAGAAGAACGGAATAGCCATCGCGAGTCGGAATGTAAACGACGTCGCGCTCTGCACTTACAAACACCAGCGCTTTTTCACCGTTCTTCAGCTTGAACCAGCCAGCCCCGTAACCCGGCACCGCGGTGCCGATCAGTTTGAGGCTGGGTTTCAAGTTCGACTCGGAATTCAGGTCCACGATCTGGGCCTTGTCCAGATCCAACAGTTCCCGGCTGATGAACTTCCCACACACCGGTTCATGCACCTCCAAGCCACGCTCGGAAACTTCAAAGGTGATCTTGTTCATCTTCCACGCTAGAGCCCCCAGAACACTCGCCACAATTAAAGTGGTGGGAAGGATCGCGTAGATGGCCCGGTTGTCACTTCCCGTGCTGAGAACGACTGAAAGGTCGAGCCCCAGCAGACCTGCGCACGCTCCCCAGATCCAATATGCAGCTTTCGCATTTCGTTTAATGAGAAAGGAAGAGCCGGGTTTCATGCGCTTACCAGGAAGTTTGAACGCCACCCAGATCCAGTCAATGATATAACCGGGCAGCGGGAGAGAAGTATTAAGGGTTCCCGGTATTCGTGCGGGCGGAAACCAGAGCGCTGATCTTCGAATTGGCTTCGTTCAAATCTTTCACCAACCCATTATATTTCTCAGCCAGCTCATTGAACTTCCGGACGGCGTCGTTTCGCTCGCGGGCAATCGCTTCGACCTCCTGACCGGCGCGCTTGATCTGCGCATCCCTGGCCGCGACCGCCGCCGACCATTGGCCGACGCTCGCTTTGAGTTGTTCGCTCTCAGCTTTTAGCTGCGCCGCCATTCGTTCCTGGGCAGACCCGCGGACCTCGGATTCCTTGAGTTGAGCATGCGTGCCAGCCACTTGTTCACGAAAACTCTCCAGATCACTCTTGGTTCCCTTCAGTTCCTTTTCTTGTTCCGACAAATGACTCGCCTGTTCCAGCCGGACCTTTTCCAAACGATTCATCTCGAGATTCAGTTCTCGATTGGAACGCCATTGCCAGGCGAGAAGGACAGCCAGCACAAGCACCCCGACAAAATTGAAGATTTGCAGAAAACGGTTCATGGATTGCGAGCCGCTTCGCGAATTTCGAAAGCCACTTTTTCAATCCCCGTGGAACGCACGATGTCCAATACCCGAATCACCTCTCCGTGCCGGGCATCTTTATCGCCGCTGATGTAAACGCGCACGTTGCTGTTCGTCTTCTGGCGGGCCGCCAGGATTTTCGCCAATTCGTTATGACCGACGGGGGCGCGGTCCAGAAACACCAGGCCCGCTTTATCGATCGAGATGTTCAGCAGATCTTGCTTGGGCTCGGCGCTCGCGCTGGTCGCCGTGGGCAGGTTCACTTTCACGCTCTTCAAGTTCACCATGCTCAGGCTCACGAGCATGAAGCTCGCCAGCAGAAAGAACATGATGTCGATCAGCGGAACGATCTCGATCCGGGGCTCATTCTCGGATGGTAATTTGGACCCAAGCTTAACGGGCATAATCGGCCTAATGATTGACCAGGGTTCTGACCGTGGACGGATCATCCAGAGCGCGTTTCCGCGCAAACTCCTCCAGGTCATGGCCGTGATGCTTGGCGGACTCCACCAGCAACTCAACATGATTGATGGTTTTTTCGAGCGCGGCGCGGAATCGCGCCAGCCGCCGGTTGAAGTAATTGTAAGGCAGCAGGCACAAGATCGCGATCGCCAGCCCGCATGCTGTCGCGATCAACGCCTCGGCAATACCCCCGCTCACCCTCGAAGCAGCCAATTGTTCATCTCCAACAAAATTGAACGAATGCATAATCCCGGTCACGGTCCCCAACAAGCCGAGCAAAGGCGCCAGCGTGATGAGAGTGCTCATCAGCCAGAGCAGCCGTTCCGCTTTTTCCAGTTCCTCGGTCGCCTGCAATTGCATTGCTCCCAGCAGTGAACCGTGGGCGTGCAACAAACCCTGGCTGATGGTTTTCAAAAACGGATCATGCGGGTCACGGGCCATCTTCGAGGCGCGATCGAATTCTCCTTCGCTGATGCTCTCAAATATTTCCCGCAAGGCGTCGGAATTGCTTCGGCGCGTTAAACCCAGCCACCAAAGCGATCGTTCCACCACCACCACGATCGCGAGGAGAAAGGCGGCTAGAATCGGCCACATCACCGGGCCGCCCCGGATAAAAAAGTCCATGGCCACATTTCCAAGTATTGGATTCATAAACATCATTTCCTTAACACGAATTGAATTGAAACCTGGTACAAACGCATCGCACCCGGTCGAAACCGCCACCGCTCGCGGACCACTCGCACGGCCGCTTCGTTCAGCAAAGGCCAGACACAGGGCGGATTAGCCTGGGCGGCTACCACCCGCCCATCCTCCCCCACGCTGAACCGCACCACTACTATACCCTCTTGTCCAGCAGTCATCGCCCGGCGCGGATACTCCGGCGCGGGCTGCTTGCCTTCCCCTTCCCCGAAGGTCAATTGCTGCGTTTGGGGAATGGCTGCGGGACTTGCCTCGGTCACGGCGGGCTTCGGGGTTACAAAGCCTGCTTGCGCCGCGGGGACGACCTGGCTGGGCGCTTCCACGGGTAACGCGAAAGCAATCGCCGGGCTTGGTTCAGCTACCGCAATCAATGGTGGTGCTTTCGGAGGAGAAAGGGGCTGCAACTCTGGCGGCAGCGGTTTGTTTTCCCGAACTGGCTCATTCACCGGAGGAGGCAAAGGTTCAGTAGTCAGCTCCACTTTCAAAACCTCCGCTTGAATCGGCTCCGGCGGTTTTGTGGCCGGGTGCGGGCGCACATACGGAAACTTCAAGCCAATCACCCCGATCGTCGCGCAAAGAGTCCAAACCGCCAGAGTGGTAACGGAGAGAAACGAAGCCGATTCGGAATGGAGGTCAGTGGCTTGCATCAAATCTCATTGGCGGCCCGATTCCGTCGCGCGAGAAACCGCCGCAGCGCCATTGCGATTCCAGTCCATACCAGCAGCGCGCCCCCTGCGGAAGCCAGCGCGGCGATGGCCTCGCCGGGGATCCCACCGGCTTGTCCGGTATGCAGGAAACGGGCAAAGGTTCGCAACTTCCGGCCCAAACTGTAATTGCCAAACTTTTCTGATTTGATCAGATCCCCCGACTTTGAGTCGAAGGTCACCTGGCTTTTCTTGTCCGGCCGTCCGTTCCCCTGATCGATCAAAAACGTTACCGACCCTTCACCCTGCGGAAGCCTGATCCGAAGCGTTTTCCAACTCGCGAACCTTTCCTCGACTTGAGCAAAGGCCTTGTCCAGGGACATCTCGCGCGCAGTCGAGACACTCTTGACCTTTCGGTGAGCTCCTTCCTTTTTTATTTCAGTTTCAGCACGCAGGGGTGGTGGTTCGCTGCCTGCCAGACGGAATAACAGCTTGTTTGCCCAGGGATAGGACATGATGACGCCGCTCGTGATGATGATGATCAAAGGCAGCGACGACCAGATTCCAACGACATTGTGCCAATTCCAATCGCGTGCTTTGCCAGAGGCATGCAAGCTCAAGAGCACGGACTGTTTCAGCGCCTGCCAGCTCCAGGCGCGAGGCCACCAGAGAATGAGCCCGCTCAGCAGCAAAAACAGAAACATCAGGTTCGCCGCGCCCGTGATTCCCTTTCCTATGGCCCGGCTGGATTCGTTCGCACCGAGCCATCGATGCCACGCCAGCAGGTCTTTGAATAGCGAACGCAGCCTCGTTCCTCCTGCGCCCAGGCTCTCGCCCGTGGCAGGATCAAACAGCAAGGTTCTGTCTTTCCCGAACGTCACGACAACGGGGAGATCGGGATTTGAACGAACCACTAAAAGAGAGGCCCCTGGCACCGCCTCTTCGGCCTTGGCCAGCAGCGCATCAAACGACATTCTGACTTTCGGGACTCCGCTTCGGACAGGGATTTTCCCATCGGCCCAAATGCTGATCGGCTCCTCAAAGGCCAGCAACACCCCTGTCACGCACATGACGAATATGACCGAACCCGCCAGCGTGCCTGCCACCAGGTGTGTCCAAAAAAGAATGTTCCGAAATGTTTTCACCCTGCTCTAAACTTCAGCCCACTGCCGGAGCAGGTTGTTGTAAACACCGGTGAGCTGCACCGCGGTCTGTTGCGCCGCAGGTTCGTTCGGAAGTTCTCGGTTGAGCTTCTGAATCGAGAGATCGAGATCGAAGAGCAGCGATCTCTGCCCGTCATCGCGAATCATGCTTTGGATCCAGAAGAAGGAACTGACCCGTGCCCCTCTTGTCACGGGGGTCACGTGATGCAGGCTCGTGGCGGGGTACAACACCATGTGGCCAGCCGGCAATTTCACGCTCTTCACCCCATAGCTGTCCTCGACGCAAAGCTCCCCGCCGTCGTATTCCTCGGGACCGGCGAAGAAAAGCGTAGCGGATAAATCAGTGCGAATTCGATGCCCCGTGCCCGGCACTTGCCGGATCGCATTATCGACGTGCGTCCCGAAGGATTGCCCCCCTGAGTAACGATTAAACAGCGGGGGAAAAACCCGGGCGGGGAGTGCGGCGGCAAGGAACAGAGGATTTCTCCCCAAGGCGTTCAGGATCACTTCCCCAAGCTGTCGAGCGACGGGATGAGCCTCCGGGATTTGCATGTTATCTTTGTTCCGGGCGGATTGATGTCCCGCCGTCGCGCGGCCATCCACCCACTCAGCCTGATCCAGGGCCCGCCGCGCCTCCGCGACTTGTTCGGGCGTCAAAACATTCGGAATACTCAACAACATGCTTTTCCTTTGCTTTAGAATTTGAAACTCGTGGTCAACAAAGCCGATCTCCCTGCTCCCGGAACGATGTGGCTCGGGTGAATCTGATCATAGTAGAACTCATCGGCCAGGTTGTAGACGTTCAATTGCACATCGATGTTCTTCGTCACGTGATACTTGATCATCGCATCGCCTACCCAGTAGCCAGGCGCTTGCTTGGTTTGGCCAGTCGCGGGGTCCACCGGCACCGTGGAACTTGCGGCACGGCTTCCCACATATCGCGGGCCGGCCCCAACCTCAAACCCGTGAGGCAATTGGTATGTCGTCCAAAGCGTGAAGGTATGTTCCGGAACGTTGGCCAGGCGCGCCCCCACAGCTCCAGGGAAGAACTGTGAACTCACCACCTCGCTCTTCATGTAGGTATAACCAGCCAGCAATTGCCAATTTTCGGTAATGCGCCCGGCGGCCTCAAATTCGACCCCATCCACTCGATGTTCCCCGGCGAGCACACTGAAATTGGAATTCGTGGGATCAGTCTCGCGCGCGTTATCTTTTTGAGATCTAAAGACCGCGCTCCGCACGGATAATCTCTCTTTAAAGAAATCCCATTTGGTTCCGACCTCGAACGTCTGGTTGCTTTCCGCTTCGAGTCCTTGATTGGCTCGACTCAAGGACAACCCTTCGGCCGAGGGATTGAATGAAGTTCCGTAATTAAAATAAACGCTGCCGTTTCGCAGCGGTTTATAAACGATTCCGGCCCTCCAGCTCGGCAAGTTGTCCGTGTGATCGAAAGCAGCATTTGCAACCGCCTCCCGGTACCGGACATCGAAGTGATCAAACCTGACACCTCCGAGCAAGTCCCACTGCTCATTGAGCTTTAAAGTATCGACCGCGTACAGGCCAACTGCGGTAGCCGTGGTGTTCACGCGAGTGGTCACGGACTGTGTCCCCGCATAAGCATCCTCTTTATTCGGTGATGTCAGGCTTGTTCCTGGAACCCCCGTGAATCCAAAGCGGGTTGGATCCGACGTCTCCCTCCCGGCCTCCAGGCCACTCACCAGGGTATGGTCGATAAACCCGGTCGAAAACTTCGAAGTAAGATCAATCTGGTTTTGCAGGAATGTTTCCGTGCTCCGGGCGCCGATCTGATTTCGGACGATATTGATTGCGCTCAAAGGCGTGGCCGGCGTCACCCCAGGTGCAATCCGCGCCTCTGTTATCTGCGCGTCGCGGGAATAGTTCGCGTAACGAAACTGTTCGCGCAACGTGAAGGTTTCGTTGAAATCGTGGTCCAGTCGGACCGTGCCCATGTCGACGGTGGTTTTCAGAAAATCGTGATTTTCGAATCCGTAAAAATTCTCGCGGCCGACCGGCGCGGGTTTGTCGAACAACCAGGGAACACCATAATCCGGCAGGTCGTCCGCCGCCTGGTGATGATAACTAAGAGTGACGCGCGTCGCTGTCCCGAGGCCGAATGTCACCGAGGGCGCAACGCCGTAACGCAACGTTTCCGCGGCGTCCCTCCCCGCGACCTCTGAATGGTGGCCCATTAGGTTAAGGCGAAACGCCGTGCCAGAACCGAGCGCCGGAACAGGGCTGTTGTAATCCAGCGTTCCACGAGTCGTCAGATCAGTCCCCAAGCCAAGCGTTCCTCCAATCGAAAATGGCAATTGAGGCGCCTTGCTCACCTGGTTCAGAACACCTCCCGTGGATCCCCGGCCAAACATCACCGAGGACGGCCCTTTCAGAATTTCGATTTGCTCAAAATTGTAGGGATCTCGGTAGTAGCTTCCGAAATCGCGCATTCCATCCAGGAAGATATCGTTGCGAGCGCTGAAACCGCGGAGCGTTAGGTTATCTCCCTGCGCCCCTCCCTCCCCGGCGGCAATACTGATGCCGCTGACATTTCGGAGGGCATCGCGCAACGTCGTCACGCCCTGATCATTCAGCACCTGGCGCGGCACGACACTGATCGATTGCGGGGTGTTTCGAAGCGGTTCCGTAAACTTGGGTGAAGTACCGCTCAGTTCGGGTTGATATGCAGGCTCCGGCTGGCCTTTCACGACCACGCCTGGAAGCTGAGTCACCGAATTCGTTCCCGGCTTCGGCTGGTTCGATGCGGGCTCTTGTCCCTGAATTGTAAATCCGTGCGCCAGGATCAAGGCCGTCAACTGAGCGGCTTGACGTGCAAACTCCATTTTTCGAATGGTCATATTAGTAACAACTGATTTCTCACCCGCAGAGGTCGGAACCCTTCCTCATCTCCGCGATGGCGCACCCATACTGCCAATCGATCGGAAGGTCCGCTGCCGATGGATTGCGATTAATTGTCGGCTTCTTGCACGAGGGGTGTCAGCCAGGGCCGATTCGTCTTTGACAAACGGTGCCGTGCGCGGAGACTCTCTCAAGGAAAGGAATCTATCTATGGCAGACCACGGCGCTCTTATCGAAATTCTGAACGAGGCGGTTTCCCTGGAATACACCGCGGCACTTCAATACACCCAGCACAGCATGTTTCTCACCGGCCGGGACAAACTGCTCTTCGAGGAGATTTTCAAGCACCACGCCAAGGAATCCTTGGGCCATGCAAAGATGTGGGGGGATCGAATCGTTTATCTCGGTGGCGTGCCCAAGGCGGAAGTCGGGACCATCCGTCAATCCACGAACTTGAACGAAATGCTCGAGATGGATCTGGAAGTGGAAAGGAAGGCCGTCGAAATCTACAGCCGCGCCCGCAAGATCTGCAGTCATGAACCGACGGGTTATATGCTGGAGAACCACATCCTCGACGAGGACAAGGACGTGGAGGAACTGCAGAAACTGCTTGGCAAGGTCGGAATCGCTCAGGGTGGAGCTGCTGCCGAGCAGAAGGCCGCTGGCGCTGGTCGCTAACCTCAGCTCAGGAGTGTCGGGGTGCTGCCCGGGAAAGCGATGATTTTCCCGGCAGTATCCTCTGATCTTTGAGAGGCCCGCATCTCCTGGATAGCCTGTTCCAGGAGCGGAAGCTGATGCAGTGGAATGGTTAAGGAGGCGGCGTTGTACCACCCCAAACATTCTTCGAAATTCTCCAGGCGGATTTTCACCCTTTTACCAGTTCCCGGCGTTTCCATTTCCACGCGAACGCGTTGGGATTGATCCGGTGATTCCGAGGTCTGCGATAACATAATTCTGGCCACACTCTAATTCACCCCGAAATGCCTGCTAACGGTGGATTGCTATTCATTGTCGGAAAATTGCGATCCAGCGTCTGGGTAAAAAAAAGACGGCCCAGGCACATACCTGAACCGCCAGCACGTCGATCAAAAACCCAGCACGGACTTTTGACCGGGCAGAAACATCGATCAAAAATAAACCTTTGCAAGGGCAAGAAATTCACACCGTATCCCCCCGGACCGCGACTGTGCCCCGCTCATGCGCGCATGAGCCGGAGTCAGCCGCAGCACGCACGCTAACGCAAGCAACTTGGAATCATCCGCGACTTTCAGTCTCGCGTTCCGACAAATTTCGCTCTGGCCTGCGCAAAATCGGAGAAGCGAGAAGCCGGGGTTGCGGCGAGCCTGCAAATCGTCACATTGGTCATATGGCTCATGTGATTGGAAATCATGCAAAGCTCGCCACCGGTGAACGATAAAGCTACACCAAAACCGAACCTTCCCGCCTCCTGGTCCCTGGAGATGCTCGCGCGCGAACCCTTCAGAGTATTCTTCCCGGCGGCCACATTGGCGGGGATTCTCGGCGTGGCGTTGTGGCCGTTGCATTTGACGGGGGTCATGGCCACTTATCCGGGCCAATTCCATGCGCGCATCATGGCTCATGGGTTGTTCGGTGGATTTATCTTCGGGTTCCTCGGAACGGCGATGCCACGAATACTTTCGGCAAAACAGTTTCGGCCAATCGAGACGTTCTCCCTCCTCGGCATTCATCTCGCGATGGTTGCGGCTTACCTGGCCAACCAGTTGCAGTGCGGAAATGGTCTTTTCCTCCTGTTGATTGCGGGTTTCGCATGTTGCATGTTTCCGAGATTGTTGCAGCGGAAGGATGTGCCTCCGCCCGGTTTTGTTTTGGTTGCCGCATCTCTTTTCTGTTCGGCGGCGGGCGCAGCTTTGACGCTTTTTGAGGATCCGGAAAATCGCGCGACGCTCCTCAATCTGGAACACTTGCTCACCTATCAAGGCTTTATCCTTTTTCCGATCCTCGGCATCGGACCTTTTATTCTCCCGCGTTTTTTCGGGCTCGAAAGCACCCATGATTTTCCAGAATCCATCGTTATTCCTCAGGGATGGAGGAAAAAGGCTGCGCTCGCCGCTGCAGTTGCAGTCGTCGTAATGCTAAGCTTTGGCATTGAAGCCAAAGGGTTCTATAGGATCGCTTATGGGTTGCGCTTCCTGGCGACGCTGGCGTATCTGCTTCGGGAAATGCCCCTAAAGAAAGGACCCGCTCGCGCGAACATTTTTGGGGCTGGCATTCGCATTGCGTTGATTGGAATGGTCGCCGGATTTCTGGCCGTCGCACTGTTTCCGGCGTATCGAGTTGGTCTATTGCATGTGACCCTGGTGGGCGGGTTCGCGATCATCACATTTGTGGTGGCGACGCGAGTGGTCTTCGGCCACAGCGGAAATCTCCCCCTGCTCAAGAACCGCAATCGATGGTTCGCGATCGCGCTCGGCATCATGCTTTTTGGAATGACGACCAGAATCAGCGGCGATTTCTGGCCGAAGATCATGGCCTCCCACTATATTTATGGCGCCATTTTGTGGATCGCCGGGGTGCTCGTTTGGGCGGCGTATGTGCTGCCGAAGGTGTTGAGGGAAGAAGAGGAATGAGTCCGGACTGACCGGAATCTTCAGGAGGTTGAGCAAGAAATAGTTGGCTCTGGGCAACTCTGGTGAGGCGGACGCAGCTCAGGGTTCGGACAGTGAGCGTGTTGAAAGTTAAATACGCTACGCTCATGCAAACGAAAATGACTGCCGGCCTGACTCTGGCTTTGCTCCTGGGCTTCTCCCCTGGCGGGAAAGCACAAACCTCTACAACCGCGGCCAATAAAGGAATCGACCCGGAGATCCGGGGAGAAGAAGTCGCGGTCCTCAGCGAGGCCCCCCTGGTGCCCCCGCCAATCAAACGCACTTATCCCACCAAGGTAATCGTGACGTTGGAGGTGCGAGAAGTGGTGAAGAAGCTTTCCGATGGCGTGGAATACCTCTTCTGGACGTTCGGCGGCAGTGTCCCTGGCAAATTTATGCGCGTGCGGGAGGGCGATCTGGTCGAATTCCACCTGAACAACCATCCCTCCAGCAAGATGCCTCACAACATCGATCTGCACGCCGTCACGGGCCCAGGCGGGGGTGCGGCCTCGTCCTTCACCGCGCCAGGGCATTCTTCTCAGTTTTCGTTTAAGGCGCTGAACCCAGGATTATACGTCTATCATTGCGCGACCGCTCCAGTAGGCATGCACGTCGGCAACGGCATGTATGGCTTGATCCTGGTGGAGCCAAAAAGCGGTTTGCCTCCCGTAAGCAAGGAGTACTACATCATGCAGAGTGAGTTCTACACCCTTGGAAAATTCGGTGAGGAAGGTTTGCAGTTTTTTGACCAGGCCAAAGCCGTCGACGAACGCCCCACTTATGTAGTTTTTAATGGCTCGGTTGGTGCCCTCGTCGGGGACAAAGCGATCACTGCCAGCGTCGGCGAAACGGTTCGGCTCTTCATCGGGAACGGTGGCCCCAATCTCACCTCCTCCTTTCACGTGATCGGAGAAATATTTGATAATGTTTACCTGGAGGGCGGTACAGTCGCTTCGCAGCACAATGTGCAAACGACCATGATCCCGGCGGGCGGATCGGCCATGGTCGAATTCAAGGTCGAAGTTCCTGGAACATATGTGCTCGTCGATCACTCTCTTTTCCGCGCCTTTAACAAGGGCGCCCTCGGGATGCTCAAAGTGAGCGGAAAGGAGAACCTCCTGGCTTATTCTGGAAAAGAAGTCGATGCAGTGTACCTCGGCAAACAAGCCGAAGCTGGCTCCGCCGCGGAAAAGGAAGTCGCTGCCCTCGAAGCCCAACGCCGCGAAGTCATCAGCTCAGATCCAAAAATCGCAAGCTTGAGCAAGGACATTCAAATTGCGCGTGGCAAGCAAGTGTTCATGCAGACCTGCTTTGTCTGTCACCAAATCAACGGTGAAGGAATTCCCGCCCAAATTCCCCCGCTCGGAAAGTCGGATTTCCTGATGGCGGACGCGGAACGTTCCGTTCGCATCGTCCTGCAAGGATTGTCCGGACCGATTGAGGTCAATGAGAAGAAATTCAACGGCACGATGGTGCCACTGAACAATTTGTCGGATGAAGACGTGGCCAACGTCCTGACCTATGTGCGGAACAGTTTCGGCAATTCAGGGGAGGCCGTCGCTGCCAGTACCGTCCGCCGGGTGCGTAGCGAAGCTCCAACTGTGGCGGCGCCGGCTGCTTCTTTTGAGTAAGCGTCCTTCCAATCAAAACAATGAAACGCCCTTTGCCAGCGATCCTCCTGACGATCTTGATGTTGGGCACATCCCTGAAGGCTGAAGCGCCTTCCGGGATGGTCTTGATTCCTGCAGGCAATTATAAACCGCTCTTCCGCGCGGAGACCGATTCCAAAGCCGTCGAGGTAAAACCATTCCTGCTGGATCGATTGCCAGTCACAAACGCGGAGTATCTGGAATTCGTGAAAGCGAATCCGCGTTGGGAACGCTCCCGAATAAAACGGATCTTTGCCGATCAGGAATACTTGAAGCTCTGGCAGGGAGAGTTCGAACTGGGAACAAATGCACCTCCGTCCTCCCCAGTGACATACGTGTCGTGGTTTGCCGCCAAAGCGTATTGCCAGTGGAAAGGCAAACGATTGCCCACCACTGCCGAATGGGAGTACGTCGCGGCGGCGAGCCCAACCCGCGTGGATGGAGAGAAGGATCGCGTTTTTGTCGGAGAAATCCGCCGCTGGTACTCAAGCCCGTCGCCCGAAAAACTGCCGGATGCCGGGCAGGCCGTTCCGAATTGGTTCGGGATCCATGATATGCATGGACTGATTTGGGAATGGGTCGCCGATTTTAGCACAGCCATGGTTACCGGCGATGCGCGCGGAGATACCGGCCTGGAACGCCAGCTCTTTTGCGGCAGTGGAAGCCAGGGAGCGAAGGACCGCGACGATTTCCCAGCGTTCATGCGGTATGGATTTCGGAGTAGTTTGAAAGCGGCCTACACGGTGCACAATCTGGGGTTCCGATGTGCCAAAGATTTGGAGAAATAATGAAAACATTCTGCATTACAATAACTTTGCTGCTGGCAGCCTGCGTATTGCAATCGGCCCAGGCGGGCCAAACCAATCAGGCGCCGAAAGCGTGTTGCGTGCGAGATCCTGGAACGAACGGGGTTGTGAGCGATGCTTCGCTTTACCAGTTGGAGTCAAAATGGACGTCGGACACCGGAGCCGTCATCAAGCTGCAGGAGCTAGCAGGAAAACCCCAGTTGGTTTTAATGTTCTTCGCCAGTTGCAACTTCACTTGCCCGATCCTGGTAAATCAACTCAAACAGATCGAGTCGGCGCTCCCGGCGAATTTACGCACGAACGTGGGATTCACCTTGATCTCCTTCGACGCGGAACGGGACACTGCCGAAGCTTTGGCGAGATATCGGAAGGCGCGGCAACTGCCCGCCAATTGGACATTGCTGCGGGGCAGCCCGGATGATGTGCTTGAGATCGCGGCCTTGTTGGGCGTGAAGTTTAAACGGGATGAGCGCGGGGATTTTTCGCACTCGAATCTGATCACTTTGTTGAACCGTAATGGGGAGATCGCCTTTCAAGAGATTGGTATCCGGACGGATGGGGCTCCTCTTCTCAACGCGATAGGAAAGCTCTTTCAAGGGAAGCCCTGATTCGCGTTCAGCCGGCGGTAATAATACGTAGTGCTGCAAAACCCTCCTCCAGGATAGAGCGCGTAATCCGGAATCTCCCCTGCCCGGCTCCAGCCCATGCGTTCGTAAAGCCGAGCTCCATCTCCCCCCGTCACCGCATCCAGCACCAGGAGCCATTTGCCGGCTTCCAAAGCGGCAGCTTCGGCGGCGCGCATCAGCGCTGCCCCCAGGCCTTTTCTGCGGGCCCGGCGATGGACGAGCATTTTTACCAGATCCGCGCGGTGAGGCTGATTCTCGGGGAGGTCGAAGATGAGTTGAACGGTTCCGCAGATCCCGAGGCTGTCCTCCGCGATGAGAAGCACTCGTTTCTGCGCGGCCACTGCGGCACCCACCTCCTGCCAAAAGGAAACGGCCCGCTCTCGAGTGAGCGGGAGCATAAAGCTAACCGAGGCTCCTCCCTCGACACAATCGATCAGCAGATCGGCGAGTTGTTTGACCTCGTCCTCCCCAACCGTAACGAGTTTCTTAATCTTCATGCGTTCGAGAAACGTGATAGGCGACCGTCCAAAAAACGAATCATGGCTGCGAGTTGGTTAACAGAAGCGTCCAATCATTCTCGTCCGGAGCGCGAAACATCGTTTTACCGGTGGCAGCAGCACCGTCCCTGCGCTCGCCGGTGCGAGGATTGAGCCAAAGCGTCGAGAACCGATTGGGGCCGAGGTCAAGCGATGCTTCTCCTCCATGTGGATAATACAGAACGAAAATGGCCCCAGGCTCAGTGAGAGCCACCACATTTCCGGTCACATTCGTGAACGGTTGTAACCGGTCGAAGGGCAAGGCGCTGAAAAAATTGTAGAGGATGCCAAGCTGCGCGCCGGCGCCTTCGTCTTTTACCTCGAATGTGTAGTGCTTGCCGGGATCGATGCGATTCCAGATGTCGCTGTGACCAATCGTGCCGTTAAAGCCCGCGGCGAAATAGCCACCTGCACAAGCGATCCGCCAGGAGCTGCGCCGCACCTTATCAGTGTGATGAACCTGCTGCTTCTCCGTTGGAAAACCGCGCAGGTACTCGTAACCGTTCTCCGAGTTAAGCACCGGTTTACGAAACCGCCGGTCCGCTGCGATGCTCGCTACCAAAGTGGCGGAGTCACCCGTCCAGCATTGAAGCTTCTCGTCCCATTGAGTTCCCTCCCCTTGCGTGCCGGTTTGCTGGGAGAGGACATCAAGCTCATCACCGTTGCCGAAGAATTCTCCGATTCGCCACGGCGGATCAAAGGCGGCTCGTGGACTTTCTCCCTTTCGGCTGGCCGAAATAACGGGGTGAGTCGTGACCATGTGGTGATAAGGATCGTTGCTCTTGATGAACCGCGCAGTCCGCTTCGCCCAATCCACATCTTCCGGAAAATCAAGGCGGTATTGTCCGTCAGGATGCGTTTCGTATTCATTGGAAAGGGTCCAGAGGAAGATGTTGTTGAAGGCGGAGTAACGAGCCGTGACGTAACGGAGCCAGAGCCGTTCGCGTGCGCTGGTCCAGACGTTTGTGTCCGTGAAAGGACGCCGATAAAAATTAAGCATGAGCAACTCGGCATTCATCCCCTGCGAGTTCATATCCAGAAGCAGGTGATCCAGGCTTCTGAAGAACTCCGGATTGAGCCGGTCGTAATCCGGCTTTTTTGCGGTGCCGCCCCACGCCCAGTAAGCGTTATTCGTCGCGGCTCGGTATTCACTATGGCCAATACTCATTCGAACGAAATTGAACTTTTGAGCGCGGCGAGTTTTCAAATATTCGGCACGCAACTCAGGAGTGATGGTGCTGTCATCGTGCAGAGCGTAGCAGGTATCTCCCATCGGGAAAAAGGGGGTGCCGTCCGCGTAGGCAAATGCGTACGGGTTGCCAGAATGAACACCGATCGGACCATGTCCACGCGGCGGCGTGCTCCGCAACTTCCCGGTTTGCAGAATCTCGACTCCCTCCCCGCGAAGAAGGTAACTCCAATCCCCCTCCTCCGACGGTGCGAAGCGCAAGCGCCAGGTGTCGTCACCATCATAAAATCCATCCACCACATTCGTTCGGCCCGAAGGTGAGACAAATTCGCCCACGAGCGTGGAGTCTGTAAAAAGGTTCGATTGGGTGGACTTGCCTTTCGCCACGAACTCGTGGAATTCCCAGCGCGGCACTTCCACCAGCTCGTTTGTCCTGCCTGGCGGCACCCGGCCGGCTTCAATCTCCGTGATGGTCGTGAGAAAAGCGCTGCCAAACTCCCGACCCATCCGGCGCGCGTCCGCAGGCTTGAAGTTCCACCAGGGCATCTCCCAGCCCCAAACACGCGTGCCATGCTTCTTCATGGCGTATTGATGTGGATTGCCTTCAGAGAGGCCTGAACGCCCTTCCCAATTGTATTTGAGCGGCGTGTTCTCGTCCTTCCATCGATGATCGGCGGAACGAAGCGATGGAAAAAGTTGTGTGAACCGCAACCACGCTCTGGGAGTCGGCACGCCCTGCTCTCCGTCCGTGTAGAAGACCACGTTGCGGTCGCGCGGCGCGATCCAGTTGTGCCAGGCTACGGCGTAGTGCGGTTTCAAACGATCGATCGTCTCGAATGTGAGTCGTCCCGTGGTTGTCCCGCGCGGCTTCGGATAATCATACCCGCCGCGATACTCATAACCGCTGCCCACGCCATCCACATTGGTCATGGGGTGAAGCACGATTCGAAAGTGTTTTCGAAACTCGGCTGCTTCATCGGAAAGCAAATAAGGTATCAGTCCTTCCATTGCGTAAGAGGACCATGTCTCATAAGCATGCTCGCGCGCTTGCCAGAAGATGGTTCGCTTCTCCCCTTTTGCGTCCGGGTTCGAAATGGTGAGTTCCCAGTGCTCCCGATCCCCGTCGCTTTTTCCAATCAGCTCTTTGCGCAGATGTGGATGAGCGGGGATTTTTTGGATAAAGCCGAGCAGATCCTGATAGGTATACCAGGGGCTTAAACCCACTTTAGTCTCCCCTGGAGGAACCATGAATGAAACGGTCGCAAGCCAACCTTCCGTCGAACCATCGATTTGCCGCCAATCACTCCCGGGGGGCTGAATAAAAACGAAGTCGCGCAGCTTCATCCCCGATTCCGGCCTCGTGTCGTAATCGGTCCGCTTGGCATCGTCCGAGAGTTCGAGATGAAGGGTGACCTTCGCGGGCGCGGGGCCAGAATTTCGACAAACCAGATCCACCCGAGACACCGCGTGGCGAAGGACACTTTGGCCCCCATCCTCGAATGAAGCACGAATCGTAAACTCGCGCGGTCCCAACATCTGGATGCGATTGGTGTCACGGGGTGTCCCTCCGTCGTGAGGAATGATCCAGCTAATTTCCTGGGCCAGGGCGCACCAGGCCAAAGCGTGAATAAGCAAGAACAAGGCTGCCGCAAAGTAAGCGCTTCGCATTTCCCGGATAGGTTGAATGAAAGTAACAGAAAAAGCAGATGAAAAGTCGCGAAATCAAATTTCGGGCAATCAGGTTGAAGATTCACTCGCAATAAATTGCTCCCGTCCTTATGTTTGCAACAGATGCACAGAAGCCCCAGGCTTGGATCCTTTTTGCTGCGAGCCGCGCCGCTTTTCGACCAGGGAGTGTCCAATAGTGTTACCCCATCCAGATGAATCAGCGCTCGACCAGTTTAAGCAGCGTGCCCTCAGCCAGGCGCATGGCATGTTACCGCCGAGTATCTGTTCTGCTCTTTCTGTTAGTTGCCAGCTTTGTGGGTGCTACCGCCGCGGAGGGACCAACCCCTGTTCATAAGGCCGACGGCTCATTCATTCGGGACTGGCTGGTACTGGGGCCATTTCCTGGAAAAAGTTTGGGGACGGATTTTCTCGCTGGGGCGGGAGGAGAAGCGAATGTTCGTCCGAAGGAAGGTGATGTTGTTACTGCCAGTGATGGGAAGCGGCTGACCTGGACTCGGCTCAAATCAACCAGCGACAATGTTTCATTGGAAGGTGTGCTCGGCATTCAGGAGTGGTCGGTCGCGTATGTGTACTGTGAACTCGCCAGCGATCAAGCCGCCCAAAGTGCCTTGAGGACGGCCTACGAAGGGAATGGCGCAGGTATTACCTTGAACGGTGAGCAAGTGGGTAACATCCGTCCCCATGTGGATCGAAACCTGGATATTCACGCCCAATTTCCGGTCAACCTCAAGGCGGGGCGAAATGCCTGTCTGATCAAATTGGCGGTGGCCCAAAGAGAATGGACTTTCATGTTTCAGCCCTTGCCTCCTTCCCACGCCACGGTGGATATCATCGTGACCGAGGCCGGAAGAACCAATCACGCTGATGCACTGGTGGAGTTGTTTGAAGGAGCCAACCGCGTCGCGCGGCTGACCACAGATGAAACCGGGAAGACATCCACTTCGCTCTACCCGTTAGCAGAGGCTTATGACATCCGGGTTACATCAGGGGAATCAGGCGCCTGGTTAACCAACGCAAGGTTTCAAGTGGGAGAACACCGGAGACTGGAAATACCGGTAAGGAACGCGGTTTTCATTTCTGGTCATACCTCTGCGATGGACGGCACACCCCAAAGCGGCATTGTCGTAGAGGCCCTCGCCGAAACCGGAAAGGCCGCGGAGACGGTGCTTTCGGACGCAAGCGGGGCCTTTCGGTTCGTGAATTTGCGTTCTGGGCGGTACAAACTTCGCTGTCAGGGACCGTCTGGGTTCATCGTTCCCAGCGCTTCGCAGTCCGCCTCAACTTCAACCGTGGTCGGGGCGGGTGAGGACCCTCAAACGATTGATTTTGTCTTTCCCGAGGCCAGGAAAGGGGTGTGGAAAAGTTATGTTCTGACGCAGGGTTTAAGCGAGGTTCGACCAAGACGCCTTCATCGGACCCCGGAGGGATTTCTTTGGATTGGCACAAGCAGCGCCGCCCTGTTCCAGTTTGACGGCGTCGAGTTCAGGCTGGCTGCCTCGGGTCCGGCCATACCGGGGATCGATGTTCTCTCCCTGGACCATGACCGTGACGGGGTGCTTTGGATCGGCACGAGCAGCGGTGTCAGCAGGCAATTCGCCGGCCGAACCCAAAACCTCCCCATCTTCGAAAAGTTCTCCCGCAACGCCGTCAACGACATTCTGGTGGACCCAGACAACACGATCTGGTTCGCCACCAGATCCGGCCTCGCGAAATACGATGGGAAGAATCTGGCCATGTTCACCGTGAAGGAGGGCTTGCCGAGCAACGCCATCATTTCACTTTGCCGGACGCGGGATGGTTCGCTGCACATGCTCACGCAAAGCGGCCTGGTGCGGTTTGATGGGAGGGAATTTAAGCTGGTGCAGCCGTTTCAGCGGTTGACCCCCCGCAATGTCGGAGGAGGCGCCAAGGACGGCCGATACTCGGTGCATTATAACCCAAGGTTGCACGAGGCCCGCGATGGAGCTCTATGGTTCGGCACTCAATTCGACGGGGCTTACCGGTTTGACGGGAAAGCCTTATCCCGACTCGGACGGGAAAACGGGCTTCCAAGCGATTATATCACGAGCATCGCGGAGACGTCCGATGGCGCACTTTGGTTTGCCAGCCCGGAAGGGCTTTCGAGATTTGATGGCAGGACGGTGCTAAATTACACGGACCGGGACGGCCTCATTAGCACTTTCGTGACTGATATCCAGGTAGATCCAGACGATGTCATTTGGTGCGCCACGCGCAAAGGACTTTCCAGGTTTGATGCGACGGGTTTTCTCCGTTTTACGAAAGAGGATGGTCTGCGGAACCGTGATGGCGAGACTGCCGGGGTTATGGCGATCGAACCCGAGGCGAATGGGAACCTCCTGCTCGGGACCGAATGGGGCGGTTTGTTGCGCGTGAATGGTCATCGTATCGAGCCAGCCACGACCAATACCGACCGGCCTTACGTGCGGAAGATTTATCGGGCCGCAGATGGCGCGGTTTGGCTAGGGATGCCGAAAGGGATTTTCCGTTACCAGGATGGCGAGACGACTCAAGTGCTGGAGCGGAGTTGGATTCTCGCTTTGAGTGGGGATCGGGAGGGAAATCTTTGGTATGGCCAAGGCTGGAACGGGGGAGGCCTCTCGCGATTCAACCCGAAAACCGGCGAGGAGAAAGTATTCAGAAAACCGAATGGCCTCCCGAATGAATCTGTATGGGCGATTGAGCCCACCGCGGATGGCGCGATCTGGGTGGGAACGTCGGGTGGTCTCGGCCGCTACCGCGAGGGCCGGGTTGAGAACCTTCGTGATAAGGGAGGGCTAACCATGAGCGGAATTTTTAGTTTTCGGCGTGATGCGGAGGATGCGCTTTGGGTAGCGAGCAGCCAGGGCTTGCACCGGATCGATTCGGTTTCCAGGGCCGGCACCAATTTCCACGTCACGTCGATTACGGTCAGCAACGGGCTTCCCGACCAACATATATGGTGCAGTGCGCGCACCGCCGACGGAGTTCTCTGGATGGGCACGGATCGGAATGGATTGCTCGGTTACGACGGAAAAGCCGTGACGGTGCTGGATAAACGGGACGGACTGCTCGGAAATCAGGTTCTGGCACTCACGACGAACGCAGATGGTTCGCTCTGGGTTGGAACTCTCGATGGCGGCCTGAATCGTTATAAGCCCAGCAAAGTCCGGCCATCGATTCGGCTGCGCGAAGTGAAACTCGACGATCAGGCCTGGACGAATTCTTCCGCAATCCCCGATATTCAAACGGGACAGCGCGTGACATTGCAATACCAGGAAGTGGACCAGAAAACCCATCCTGAAAAAAGGCAGTTTTCGTATCGATTGCTTTCCAGCACATTGGGATCCTAAGCTTAGAATTCCACGTGGACAAGTTGTCGCG